>ERZ1673738.35-NODE-35-length-226913-cov-12.146096_pt1 | contig 226913 bp, 201 predicted proteins | sample MGYA00580198_ERZ1673738 | MGnify/ENA primary metagenome ERZ1673738 (study PRJEB41218, sample SAMN15661784) | gut metagenome | host: Homo sapiens | place: Canada: London | collected 2015-08-20/2019-03-30 | study: EMG produced TPA metagenomics assembly of... | reverse complement strand
CTTGTTATTTTGGATATTATGATGCCGGGCACCGACGGACTTACCTGCTGTCGCCGCATCCGGGAAAAGGACAATGTTCCGATCATTTTGCTGACGGCAAAGGATACCGAATACGACTATGTCAACGGGATACTTCAGGGCGGAGACGATTATCTGACCAAGCCGTTTCGCCCGACGGTGCTTCTGATGCGTGTCAAAGCGCTTCTCCGGCGAGTGGATATGGAGCGCGGAGGCGACCCGATGGACAGGGACATTACCGTCGGAGATCTGCGTTTCTCCGGTGATGAGAAGCGGCTTTTCTGCAGAGAAAAACCTCTTGCGCTTTCCCCGAACGAGCTGAAAATGCTCATTTTTCTTATGCGGGGTGAGGGTAAAGCCTTTTCGCGCGACGAGCTGCTCACTCACATCTGGGGCTACAACGATGAGGTGGAAACCAGAGTGACCGATGAAACCCTGCGCCGCATACGCAGTAAGCTCTCCTCGGCAGACAGCAAGGTGCAGATTGAGACGGTCTGGGGCTACGGCTATCGCCTGCGGTCGGACGGGGGCTCGAAATGAAGCATATAAGAAGAAATATCACCCTTTCCGTGCTGGGCACGATGCTGTTTGTCTTTGCGGTACTGCTTGCCACCGTCAACATATTTATTCCGGAATATTTGACCACGGAGGCGCGGCGAGCGATACTTCTGGAGGATGAACGCAAGGAGATGATTCCGCTTTCCGACACATCGAACAGTGAGGGGGAGGAACATTTTCTTACGCCGAGCGTCCGATACCTTGAGGTGGACGGCGGGCTTGCCGAGCCGGAGCATCTTTCAAAAGCCGAATATCAGCTGAGGGAATACTGCAAAAAGGAAAAACCGGCTGCCGATGAATTTCATACCCTGAAAACCGGCGGAAGCCGCTTTGTTTTCCGCCTGACAAGTGTCGAAGCCAATGAATATGAGGACGCATATTCGTACGTCCTTTACGTGGATATCGGAGCGGTTATGCAGTATTCGGCATATCTGAATGCCGTCTTTTTTGCGGTGCTGGCGATACTCAGTGTGCTGGTCTGCCTCTTCGGATGGAAGCTTGGCGGCTATGTGGAAAAGGCACACGAATCGCAAAAATGGTTTTTCCAGAATGTGTCGCACGAGCTGAAAACGCCGATGATGGCTGTCCAGGGCTGCGCGGAGGGCATCCACACCGGGGTTCTGGATCCTGTCGAAGCATCAGGAGTCATTCTGGAGGAGACAGAACAGATGTCGGAACTGGTAGAGGAATTGCTTGCACTCTCCCGACTGGAGTCGGGACAAGCCAATGCTGAGTTTCATCTGACGGATGTCCGTGAGCTTTTATATGACTGCCTGCGCAGCACCGAACAGTTGGCAGAGCAGAAAAACCTGCACATCTCACTCCGCTTTGACGAAACTCCCGTTACGGTGAGCTGTGATGAGATACAGCTTCGCCGTGCGTTCACGAATATCATCACCAACGCACTGCGTTATGCAAAAGAGGAAATACAAATCGAATGTAAGGCAGACAGGGGAAAAGCCGTTGTCCGTGTCCGCGATGACGGAGAAGGCATCGCGCCCGAGCTTCTGCCGCACATCTTCGACCGCTTTTTCAGCACCCGTAAGGGCGGAGCCGGAATCGGACTTTCGCTTGCAAAGGAAATAGTTTCGCTTCACAAAGGAACGATACATGCTGCAAACGAAGGCGGCGCGGTGTTTGAGATCAGCCTCCCCCTGAGATAAACGATGAAATTGTTAATGTTAATCGGGTTACCGATACTGTTGCGAAAACAAAGCCTGAACTGAAAGGAAACTGTACTATGAATATGAAGAAGATTATTGCATTGGCACTTGCTGCCGTTATGGTTCTCGCATTTGCCGCTTGCGCAAAACAGAACAGTGAAAACGGGACAACCACGCCCTCCGATACCGCCAGCGCAAAACAGAACGGCGAAAACAGCACAACCGCGCCTTCCGATGATCAGAAGGGACAACCACAAAGTGCTATGGAAATTCTTGAAAAGGTCTGGAGCAAGTATTCGACCGATGAAAAATTTCCCGCAACAGGCGGATCCGAAAAGAATATGAAGGACGGCATGCCCGGCAAATTTGATGTGGCTGACGGGGAAGCGCTTGATTTTGAGCTTGGCTTCCCGAAGGCGCAGGCAGCTGACATAAACGATGCCGCATCGCTTATGCATATGCTGAATCATAATAACTTTTCCTGCGGCGTATTTCATGTGAAGAATTCCGGTGACACCGCGGCGCTTGCCGGGAAGATCCGGGACAATATTCTTAACCGTCAGTGGCTTTGCGGATTCCCCGAAAAGCTTGTGATTCTGACCGTCGGCGATTATATCGTTTCTGTTTTCGGTGCCGCCGAACTGACAGACACCTTTACCGCAAAACTTTCCGCCGAATACAGCTCGGCAAAACAGCTTTTCAACGTGCCTATCGCATAAGACAGAGTCATGCTGTTTTCAAGTATAACGTTTCTGTATTGCTTCCTGCCGTGCGTTCTGCTCGTGTATTTCGTTGTCCCCGACCGTATGAAGAATACCGTTCTCCTTCTTGCGAGCCTGTTCTTCTATGGTTGGGGAGAGCCGAAATATCTTATTTTTATGCTTGCGTCGGTCACGCAGTCGTACATTGCCGCGCTCCTCGTTGAACGCTTTCGCGGGACAAAGATCGCAAAGGCGGCGCTTGCCGTTTCGGCAGTCGCAAGCCTCGGTCTGCTTGCTTACTGCAAATATGCGGACTTTTTTATCGGGAATTTCAATGCGGTGACCGGCCTTTCCGTCCCGCTTCTCAAGGTGGCTCTGCCGGTCGGCATCAGCTTTTATACATTTCAGATCCTGAGTTATGTTATAGATGTTTATCGCGGCGACGTGCCGGCACAGCGCAATTTCATTGATCTTGCGATGTATGTGGCGATGTTTCCGCAGCTGATAGCCGGTCCCATTGTCCGCTATTCCGACATTGCCGGAAGCCTGAAAAACCGAAAAACCACGCTTGCCGATGCATCGGAGGGAATCACGCGCTTTTCCGTCGGTCTTGCAAAAAAGATTCTCCTTGCCAATTCCGCAGCGCTTATCGTGTCGGAATTCAAGGCGTACGGCGAGAAAACCGTTCTGTTTTATTGGCTGTATGCCGCGGCATATATGCTGCACATCTATTTCGACTTTTCCGGATATTCAGACATGGCGATAGGGCTCGGGCGCATTTTCGGATTCCGCTTTTCCGAAAACTTCAAGTATCCGTATGTGTTCGCAAGCATTACGGAGTTCTGGCGCCGCTGGCACATTTCCCTCGGCGGCTGGTTCCGCGACTACCTTTATATCCCTCTCGGCGGAAACCGCGTAAAGCCGATGCGTCATGTTTTCAACATCCTTGTCGTATGGACAGCCACCGGCTTCTGGCACGGAGCATCGTGGAATTTCGTTCTCTGGGGACTTCTTTATGCGGTGCTTTTGCTGTTTGAAAAATATATTCTCCGTCCGCAGGCACGGTTTTCCGTTCCGATGCACATCTATACGCTGCTGTTTGTCATGCTCGGATTCGTATTGTTTGATGCGGCAAGTGTTGCCGACGCATTCAAGAGTTTTAAGTCCATGTTCGGGTTTGCCGGAATTCCCGCCATGAATGCGGCTTCGCTGTATTATCTGAAAAGCAACCTTGTACTGCTTACTGTCGCAGTTGTCGGAGCGACTCCCCTGCCCAAACGGATTTATGAGAAAATCGGAGGGACGGCGGGCGGAAGCAGGGTTCTTGCCGTTCTGACGCCGACGGCAACCGTTGCGGCAATCGCCGTGTGCACGGCGTATCTGATCGACGGGTCGTTCAACCCGTTTGTCTATTTCCGGTTCTGACCTTGCGGTCTCAGACCGGTTTAACGGAGGAGTATGATGAAGAAATTTCAACAGATATTGACTCTGGCGCTGTCTCTCGGGTTCCTTGCGGTCTTTTCCGCCTGGTTCCTGATTGCGCCCGATGCAGAAGAATCGACGGTTGAAAGACGGCGTCTTGCGAAACGCCCCGCGCTGTCTTTTTCGTCGGTTACGAACGGCAGTTTTATGAACGGCTTTGAAAAATATATGCTCGACCAGTTCCCTCTGCGCAACGGGTTCCGGGGGCTGAAGGCAACCGTAAGTGCGAAGGTATTCATGAAAAAGGACAACAATGGACTTTATTCCGTCGGAGAGCATCTATCAAAGCTGGACTTCCCGACCGACAGCGAATCGGTTGATCATGCCGCACGGCGTTTCCGGTATGTGTATGACACGTATCTCCGGAATGCCGGAACAAAGACATACCTGTCGGTGATACCCGATAAAAATACCTTTATCGCATCGCAGAACGGCTATCCGGACAAGGATTACAAGGCGCTTACCGAACGCCTCAGAAGCGGATTCCCGGAGGCAAAGTATATTGATATTTCCGGGCTCCTGTCGGCGGATGATTTCTATTATACCGATTCGCACTGGCGGCAGGAAAGAATCACGAAGGTTGCCGATGAAATTGCGGCGCAGATGGGAGCGGAGCGTATCGGAACGTGTGAAATACAGGACACCGGCAGACCGTTTTACGGCGTTTATTACGGTCAGGCAGCCCTGCCGCACGCGCCGGAGAGGCTTTTCTATCTTGATAACGCCGTGATACGGGGGCTTCAGGTGTATAATGTCGAAACACAGTCCGACATCCCGGTTTACGACCTCGGTGCCGCCGCCGGACGCGATCCTTACGAAATGTTCCTCGGCGGCGCGCGTTCGATCATCAAGATCACAAATCCGAATGCCGCGCAAGAACGCCGGCTCATCGTTTTCCGGGATTCGTTCGGCAGCAGTATAGCACCGCTTCTTGCGGCAGGCTATTCCGAAATAACGCTTGTCGATATCCGCTATATTTCGCCCCTCTCTCTCGGAAAGCTGATTGACTTCACGAAAGCAGACGATGTGCTGTTCCTTTACTCCGCATCGGTCATCAACAACAGCGAGACGATAAAATAAAAAGCACCGGGTTCTCCGCCTTGGGGTGCGGTTGTCAAGGGTGACATTATTTTTTGGGGGTGCTATAAATGCAACGCTAAATGCAACGCGGGGCTACTGTTGCATTTACTTTGAAAATCTACGGCAATTTTCGCCCCCGTGCGATTATGCGGTGCACAGTCCGATGATCCAGAATATCACGCCGCAGAACGCGCCCGCCAGCGTTCCGTACAGAAGAACCGGACCTGCGACCGTGAATATCTTGGCGCCGACGCCAAGGATCAGACCCTCGGAGCGTGCGTCGATGGCTGGGGAGGCGACAGCGTTGGCAAATCCCGTGATGGGAACCAGTGTGCCTGCCCCGGCATATTTGGCAATGCGGTCAAAGACGCCCAACCCGGTCAGCACGGCGGAGATCAGCACCAGCGTTATGGACGCCAGTGTGCCGCCGTCCTCGCGGCTCATGCTGCAGATCCCGGTGTAGAGGTCGCAGAGTGACTGCCCGACAAGGCAGACCGTGCCTCCCACCCAAAAGGCGCGCAGGCAGTTCCGCGGCGACGATGACCGGGGGGCGCGTGCATCGGCGTAGCGCCGGTAAGTCTGCTTATCCATATCCATATAAAAAACCTCCGCCGGAAGAGTACCGTATCGGTATCTTTCCCGGCGGAGGCGCGGTTTATGCGTGTATTACAGCGGTTTGACAGCAAACAGTTCGCCGTCGCCGGGCGCAAAGGTGACGGTCCCGGCGCAATCCTCCCAGACTTCGGTCGCCTTATTCAGACGGACAAGCGGGGTATCGGACGTGATGCACAGTGTCTGCGGTGCATCGTGATCCTTGCTCGTGACCATCATGCGTCCGCCGGCGAAGAAGCCGACCGTAAAGCGCCCGCCATCCAGCGTGCGGATGTGTTTATGGCCGGCAAACGGCTTGACCGTTTCGTCCGTTTCCGCACCGACATGGAAGACCGCTTCGGAGCGGATATCCCCGGGTGCCATGCTCTCGCCGGGCAGGGGATCGACCAGCCCGCGGTACAGCACCTGCAGCTCGCGGTTGATGCGCTTCACAATCTCATACTTTTCTCCGCGCGTTCCGTCCGACAGTATGATGCCGTTGTGGTAGGACCACGGCTCACTGTGATTCGCGCCCGGCGTCCAATAGGTGAAGTAGGAAAGCCCGGTAGAGCCGTACGTCAGCGCGTTGAACGCCTCCCAGCGCACTTCACCCTCCGTCGGCCAACGGTACCCCCAGTGCTCCACAAGCAGGATAATGGTCATCCACGGGATGCCAGCCCGTGCGGCGCTCGCCCGGATCATCTCCATGTTGTCGTAGTAACCTGCACGGTCATACGCCTCAAACAGCTTGCCCTCCCAGCCGTTGCGTTTACGGTTCTCGTCCGAAACGCGTGCGGCAGGCAATTTGTCCAGTGCCGGAACTTCCCGCCACATCAGATTGTAGTGGTCGTAGGAAAGCAGTTGCGGGTGGACGGTACGCAGGAACCCGTCGATGTGCGCCTGATAGCGCTCCAGGGGCATGACGGCGACCGACGGGAGCAGGTTGATGTACTCGCCGTGCACCGGATCGTGCGCGTGCAGGTAATCCACCACGCGCCCCAGCGTCGGGAAGTAATCATCAGTCGGCTCATCGCGTACAAAGAAACGATTGAGGGCAGGGCAGTCGCGGTAGTCGGCAATCATGGCATCCAGTTCCGCCTCCCAGCCCGGCTCCCCCAGCAGTGCAATGCTCATGCGGGGATCCTGGACATTGGCACGCAGTCCCAACTCCGCGCACAGAGCCAGAACGCGCAGGTTGGTTTCGGTGTCGTAGGCACATTCGATCAGATTGAAGCCGGCTTCACGCGCCTCCTTGAGACGCTCACGTGACAGGAATTCCTTCCGGATTCCGTACCAATAGGTTATCGGGTACAGGTTGTTGCTCATCTTGCATACTCCTTTCGCACAGATCGGCGTCAAAGAATCTTGTTGTACCGCTTGAAGGTTTTGATCATTCGGTTCATGTTGGTCTGCATATTCCGGCTACTGCGGGCGTTGTACATGGCGGAGAAGGAGCGCTTGCCGGAAACGGCGTTGCTGAAAACGTTGAGCATTATGCTGCCTGTCCAGTTGTTGTATGCAAGGATGAAGGACTCCCGGATGTTGTCGTGGATGATCTGCACCATCTTGGAAGCATATGGATCAGTAACGTACTGCACCTGAAGCGCCTCGCCGTAATACTTGGGAATGAGCAGCGACGCGGTCTCACGGCTCAGAACCTGGATGACAGTGCTGATGAACTCCGCATCCTTTGCGGTGGTCATGATGGCACCGACTTCCGTGGTGTCGTGCGTGGCGGTGTTGTACTGCTTATCCGAAGCATACAGCATGGGGCAGGGAAGAACGCCCGCCTCGCCCTGCATACTCAGCAGGATGGTGTTCTCCAGCGAGCCAAGCCGCTGGTAGTCGCAGATGAGCGACAGTCCTTCCGTGAAGTCCTGCAGGATCTTCGCATCGGAGGTGATGCCGAAGCAGGCGCTGTCGTTGTACACGATCTTGTACAGCCAGTCCGTCAGATCCTCCCCGCGGGAATTCTCACCCAGTGCGGGGTACGGCGTACCGTCCTCGTCACGCGTGATGAATCCGGGATTCGCGCTGACCACGAAGCCGATGGAGGAGCCCCACAGCTCAAGCACCGAGATGCCCCACTGGTCTCCGTAATCCTTCAACCCGTTCCGGTTCTTGTCGTCGTACATATCCGTGATCATCTGGTTCATTTTCTCGTAGGTCCACTCGTAGTTCAGTACCCAATCGTAGACCTCGTTGGGGTCGCGCTGATAGTGATCCTGATACATCCCCTTGTTGAACAGGAGCAGGTGCGAGGAGCGGAGCACGTCGATGAAGAAGTCACCCGCCAGAATGTACTCATACCCGTTCTGCAGGCGCAGGTCGTCCATGTACTCCTTGTACCAGTAGGTTTTGTCCTCAAAGTCAAAGCCGGTGAATTCCGGCGCCAGGATGTTGCGGAAGTTGCCCTCAATGGAGAGGTTGGCAAAAGGGAACAGGTCATTGATGACAAGGTCGTACTCGTCGAGGTTGTTGGCGACATATGTCCGGATCTTGCTGAACACGCCGTTGTAATCCACGTCCAGCTGCGTGAATTTCAACTGGACACCGATCTTCTTCTCCACAACGGCGTTGCGCTCAAACACTGCATCGTTGACCATGCTGGATGCCGCGTCCTTCTCCCCCTCAATGAGGTAGTTGGAGTTTCCCATACCTGCCGACGCAATGTTGGTACTGGTCAGGATGCGGAATTCGCGCCCCTTGTAGTCCACATTCTTGAAGGGATCCTCTTCGGCAGTGACTTCCGGCTCGCTGTTGGTTTCCCCGCCGGTAGAGGTCGTCTCAGCCGTGTCGCCTGTTCCGCAGGCGACCAGTTCCGCGACGCCGCCAACCAGCATTAGGAGGCAGAGGAGGAGCGAAAGAAAGCGCACTGTTTTCTGCCGGTTCACGGGGGTATGTGTTACCTGAGATGAATTCATGGTTTCTTCCCATTCCTTTCAGATTTGGTTTCAATTCGTGTTGTAGCGTTTGATTCCGCCCGTAACGGACTCGCTGACGGTGCCGACCGGATTGCCGGATCCGTCGATTGCCTGGTTTCCGTAAGCCAGCATGAAGGATCCGCCGATGTTGTCATGGAGAATCCGGATCATTCCGGCGGTGTACGGATCGGCATCGTACCGGAGCTTCAGTGCATCCCGGTAGTATTTGGGAATGAGCCGGGATGCAGTCTCGCGGTTCAGCGCCTGAATCACGGTGCTGATGAAAGCCTCATCCTTGGCTGTCAGCAGAACGGCGCCGACATTCGCAGTGTTGCTGGTTGCGGTGATGTACCGTTTGTCGGAGGCATACAGCTGGGGGTAGGGGAGGACACCGGCACCTTCCTTCATATCCGGCAGGGCGGTGTTTTCCAGCGAGCCGAGCCAATGACCTTCACACAGGAGCGCCGAGCCTTCCGTGAAGTCCCGCAGGCTGTTGCCTCCGGCGGCATCGGAAATGTAGCAGCTGCTGTTGAATAGCAAAAGGGACAGCCGCTGGGTCAGATCCGCCATGCGGGAGGTGTCGCCGAGCACGATGCGCGGCGTTCCGTCCTCGCTCCGCGAGACAAGACCTGGATCGGCACTGACGATGAACCCGATTTTGGCACTGCGCAGATCCGATATGGAAAGTCCCCATCGGTCGCCGTAGTCCCGGCGGCTGTTCCCGTTTTTGTCGAGGTACATATCCGTTATGATCCCGTTCAGCTTTTCATAGGTCCACTCGTAGTTCAGAACCCACTCAAAGACCTCGCCGGGGTCGCGCCGGTAGTGATCCCGATACATTTCCTTGTTGAACAGGAGCAGGTGCGAGGAACGGAGCACGTCGATGAAAAAATCACCCGCCAGCAGATATTCGTATCCGTTCACGAGACGCAGATCATCCATGTACTCCTTGTGCCAGTACGGCTTGTTCTCAAAGTCGAAGCCGGTGAATTCCGACGACAGGATGTTGCGGAAGGTTCCGTCGTTCGCAAGGCTGGCAAAGGGGAGCAGTTCGCTGATGACAAGGTCATACGCATCCGCCCCGCTCATGACCAGCCTTTTGATCTCGGACTGGATATCGGACTTGTCCGCGTCAGCATGGCTGAAGGTCAGCGCGACGTCCAGCTCCAGCTCGACCGCGGTGTTGCGTTCGTGTACGGCTTCATTGATCGTGCCGGCTGTGTTTTGTTCCCCTTCAAGGAAGCAGTTTGAGCTTGCCATGCCGGCGGGGGCGCGGGTGGCGGACAGGATGCGGAATTCCTTTCCCTTGCGGTCTGCTTCGCCGCTCGTCTCAATTTCGGCGGTTTCCGACTCGGTCGCGTCATTGGTTTCGACGGATGTGTCCTCGGCGGAGGAGGATTCGGTTTCCGGTTCGGTCGTTCCCTCCGGTTCGCCTTGCGTGGCGGTAGCCGAGGAGGGTACATCGGTCGTTTGCTCCGTTCCGGAGGGGGCGGCGGAAACTGTTTCCGTGGTGTCGCCTGACGTGCAGGCTGCCAGTTCCGCCACGCTGCCGAGCAGCATCAGAAGGCAGAGCAGGAGGGAGAGAAAGCGTGCTTTTTTCTGTTGGGTACGGATTGCGTGTGTTGTGCCCATGGGCAGGTTCCTTTCGATATTGCCGCGTTGCGGTTACGGCAGTTTAGCGATTTTTTCGTTGGCGTCCGCCAGAATCTTTTTCATTTTTTCGTCCCATCTGCGGGAAGCGGAGGCTACCTTGGCAGTGGTGGAGCAGAGCAGGGGACGAAGCTCGTCACGCAGGACAAGACCGGAGAACATATTGCTGCAGGTGCTGGAGAAATCGAACTGAACGGTTTCGAAAATCAGATCGAGCATCTCAACGGATTGCGGATCCTGCATGAACTTGAGCGAGAGGTTGGTGTTGTAGTAGGCATTCGGGATAATCTTGCCGCTGTTCCATGCCATCGACTCCAGCACGGCACCCAGCATGGAGACGCGCTCCGCCGACTTGACACCGGCGGAAATGCCGAAGCAGGACACCTGATCCTGCACGTAAGAGTAGTAGCGGGTTTGCGCCTTGTCAAACTTAGGGAGGGGCGCGATGCCGTAGGACATGGGGGTAAGTGACTCGATTTCGGTCTCCATGTCAAGGAACAGGCAGGTAACCATCATGGCATTCTTGGCGGTAAAGGCGTTGATGATGTTCTTGGTTCTGCCTGCCCAGTCCTCGATGCTGGTGGAGTTCCGGTAGAAGTAGGTGGAGGCATCGTTGTACAGCAGGGAGACCTTGGCTTGCAGGTCGGAGACGCGCTTCAGCGAGTCGGTGTCGAACTTCAGTGCCTGCGTGTCCGCATCCTTGACAACGAGCTGGATATTCGCCGCCACCATATAGGGGTCGATGCTACTGCCGCTTCCGGTCACAAAGCCGAAGAAATCGCCGGTGTTTGCCTTGCTGTCACTGTTCTTGTCCTGGTACAGATCCTTGATCATGCTGAGCTGGGTGTCCAGCGTCCAGTCGCCGTTCTTGACCGTTTCGTACATATCCGGCAGTTTGCGCGACTCCATCTCGGTGCGGTTGTACAGAGTCAGAAAAACGTACCGGAACATGGAAATGGCGGCGGCGCCGCTTGCCAGATACTGCTTCCGCTGGGGGGTGAAGGTGACAAGGTCGTTGAAGCCCTGCGTCCAGTAGCTTTTGGAGGTGTCGATGTAGTCCACGGCGGACAGGTTCTGATAGTGACCGCTCAGGGCGGGGCTCACGGCACGGTAGGTTCCGTTGACCACAATATCGTAGCTTCCGAGACCGGAGGCAACATCGTTCTCCAGCTTGGTGGCAACCGAGTCCTCCTCGCTCGGCAGGAAGGAGAGCTTGACGCGGAGCTGATTCCGAACCAGCTCGTTGCGCTCGAACACCGCCTCGGAGATAAGACCGGAATTCCCATCGCTGACAAGTTCATCGTTCTTGCCCTGCGTATCGGCATACAGGAAGCTGATCTCGTCGTTATCGAAGGACAGATCCTCCGGCAGGTCGCAGCGATCGGCAGCAGCGACGCTTTCCTGCGCGTCGGTTGCGGAATCCGCGGTGGATGCGGACTGCGTCTCCTGCGATGTATCCGTGCCGCAGGAGGACAGCCCCGCCGATGCCGGCAGGATCAGCAGGCAGGCGAGCAGGGCGGCTGTCATTCTTTTTGTGTTGGTGAAACTCATAGGGGCGCTCCTTTCACGGTGCGCGCGTGTTCGCGTAACGCACCGACAGCATTACGAAGCCATTATAGTATATTCTGCTTTTTTTGTCAAGGGGAGCGCGAAAATTATTTGTATATTTTGAGGAGTTCTTTTGCGGATGCCGCCTTGATTTTTTTTTGGAAATGTGCTATAATGACCTGTATATGTCGGGATGTGGCGGCGATTACCGCCGCATTCCCGCAGAACCGGGACAAGGAAAGGAGCGTGCACTATGGAAGCAAAGCGGCAGGGCGCCGGCGACGTTGTCATTGGCATTGACGTTGGCGGCAGCACCACCAAGATTGTCGGCTTTCGCCGCACGGCGGCGGGTGCGCCGGCTCTTATCGAGCCGCTGTTCGTCCGGGCGACCGACCCCATTACCTCCATCTACGGCGCGTTCGGGCGGTTCACGGTGGAGAACGGGCTGACTCTGCCGGATATTGACCGCATCATGATGACAGGCGTCGGTTCCTCCTATATGTCCGCGCCCATCTACTCGCTGGACTGCCGGACGGTGCCGGAGTTTTCCGGCGTCGGGCTGGGCGGGCTGTACCTGTCCGGGTTGTCCGAGGCTATCATCGTCAGCATGGGAACCGGTACGGCGCTGGTACACGCTAAGCGAAGGAAGGACGGCGGGACGGACATTGACTATCTGGGCGGCACGGGGGTCGGAGGCGGCACCCTGCTGGGACTGACCAAAAAGATGCTGGGGGTGGACACGGTTGCCCACATCGAGCAGCTTTGCGAGGACGGCGACCTGTCCAAGGTGGATCTGACCATCAAGGATATCTCCAGCAATGACCAGTTTCCCGGTGTCAACTATAACCTGACTGCCGCGAACTTCGGCAAGCTCTCCGACCTTGCGGACAGCAGTGACATTGCGCTGGGCATTGCCAACATGGTGGCGGAAACCATTGCTATGATGGCTATATTCGCCGCCCGTGGGCACGGCGTCCGGGACATCGTGTTGACGGGCAACCTGACAACCATCCGTCCGATCCGGCGGGTGTTTGAAGGCTTGCGGGACACCTTCAATGTCAATTTCCTGATCCCGCCCAATGCGCAGTTCGGCACCGTTATCGGCGCCGCCCTGTATGACTGGTGATCCGGCGGAAGCCGGGATCAAAACATAACCGTTTTTGATAAGAAGAAAGGCACACAGTATGGAATGGACAAGTCTGAACGACCTGCGTGAGAAGTATCTCTCCTTTTTTGAATCCAAGGGGCATCTGCGGCTTCCCTCTTTCCCGCTGATTCCTCACAATGACCCGTCGCTCCTGCTCATCAACTCCGGCATGGCGCCCATGAAGAAGTTCTTCACCGGCGAGGAGGTTCCGCCCCGCCGCCGCGTCACCACCTGCCAGAAGTGCATCCGCACCCCCGACCTTGAGCGCGTCGGACACACTGCCCGCCACGGCACCTTCTTTGAGATGCTGGGCAATTTCTCCTTTGGCGACTATTTCAAGCAGGAGGCGATTCCGTGGGCGTGGGAATTCCTCACCGACACACTGAAGATTCCTGCCGAGCGGCTTTGGCCCTCCATCTATGAGAACGATGAGGAAGCGTTCGAACTGTGGAACAAGGTCGTCGGCGTTCCGGCGGAGCGCATCGTGCGGCTGGGCAAGGAGGACAACTTCTGGGAGCACGGCTCCGGTCCCTGCGGTCCCTGCTCCGAGATTTACTTTGACCGTGGCGAGAAGTACGGCTGCGGCTCGCCTGACTGCAAGCCCGGCTGTGACTGCGACCGCTACATGGAGATCTGGAACAACGTGTTCTCACAGTTCAACAACGACGGACACGGCAATTATACCGAGCTGGCGCAGAAAAACATTGATACCGGCATGGGGCTGGAGCGACTTGCCTGTGTGATGCAGGGCGTGGACAATATGTTCCTTGTGGACACCAACCGCGCCATTCTGGACAAGGTTTGCGCTATCGCCGACCGTACCTACGGGGACAATGCGACTGCCGATATTTCGATCCGCGTCTGCACGGATCATATCAAATCCGCTATGTTCATGATCGCCGATGGGGTGATTCCCTCCAATGAGGGGCGCGGCTATGTCCTGCGCCGCATCATCCGCCGCGCCTGCCGCCACGGCAAGCTGCTGGGCATCAACCGCCCGTTCCTCGCCGAACTTTGCGAGGTTGCCATGGGACAGAATCAGGGCGCGTATCCGGAACTGCGGGAGAAGCATGACTATATTCTGCAGATACTGTCCCTGGAGGAAAAGCGCTTTGACGCTACCATCGACGCCGGACTCTCTATCCTGTCCAACCTTGCGCGTGATGTGCTGGCGTCCGGCAAGACGGTCATTTCGGGGGACGATGCGTTCCGGCTGTACGATACGTTCGGCTTCCCGGTCGATCTGACGCGCGAGATCGTTGCCGAGCAGCAGCTGACCATTGATGAGGAGACCTTCCGGAAGCTCATGCAGGCGCAGAGGGAGCGCGCACGCAGTGCCCGCGCCAACATTTCCGGCTGGAGCAACGCTTCCAAGACACTGCTGGCGGGTATGCCTAAGACCGAGTTCGTCGGCTATACCGCAACTGAGTGCGATGCCAAGGTCGTGGCTCTGCTTGTGGACGATATGGCGGTAGAGGAAGTTACCGAGGGTGACTTCACGCTGGTTTTGGATCGCACGCCCTTCTACGGGGAGAGCGGCGGACAGGTCGGCGATACCGGTACCGTTACGGGGCACGATTTCGCCGCATCCGTGACCGATACGCAGAAGTCTGACGGCGTGTATATCCATCTCTGCTCGCTGGCGCGTGGATCTGTCCGGGTGGGAGACAGCATTCATGCCGAGGTCAGCGATGTGCGGCGCATCACCATCATGCGAAACCACTCGGCGTGCCACCTCCTGCAGGCGGCGCTCCGCACCGTGCTGGGCAAGCACGTCGAGCAGGCGGGCTCCTACGTGGACGGGGAGCGGGTGCGCTTCGACTTCACGCATTTCGCACCGCTGACAGCAGAACAGCTCAAGGCAGTTGAGGGATTGGTCAATGCCCGCATCCTGGTCGGTCTGCCGGTCGAGAAACTGGAGCTTCCGATAGAGGAAGCCAAAAAGCTGGGCGCCATGGCGCTGTTCGGCGAGAAGTACGGCAAGGTTGTCCGCGTCATCCGTATGGGCACCTTCTCCACGGAATTCTGCGGCGGTACGCACGTGGATAACACGGCACAGATCGGACTGTTCAAGATCACTTCCGAGACATCCGTTGCCGCCGGTGTCCGCCGTATCGAGGGCGTGACAGGACTTGGTGTACTGGCGCTGATTGCCGGGCAGGAGGAGGTTATCCGCAACACCGCCCATGAGCTGAAGGCACCTGCCCCGGCTGATATGCCCGCCAAGGCAGCCGCACTGCATGCGGATCTGAACGCTGCGCACAAGGAGATCGACCGCCTCAACAGTCGTCTTGCGGCATCGCAGGTGGATGGACTGCTGGCAGGCGGGATCCGGGTCGGAAAAAGCGGGAAGGTTCTGCTGGTCACGGCGGCGCTGGACGGTGTCCCTGTGGACGTTGCGCGGAACATGACCGACATGATAAAGGAAAAGAATCCTGCCGCTGTCGCGGTTCTTGCCGTCAGCGGGGACGGAAAGCTAAACTTCCTTGCCGCCGCGGGTAAGGAGGCTGTCGCGCTGGGTGCGCACGCCGGCAAGCTGGTTGGTGCGGTTGCTGCTGTAACGGGCGGTAAGGGCGGCGGACGTCCGGACAACGCGATGGCGGGCGGTCGGGATATCGACCAGATCCCGGAGGCGCTGTCTACGGCGGAGGTCGTTCTGGGCGGAATGCTGAAGGATTGACTTTTCAAACTCAAAAGGGACGGCTCCGGTCGGAGCCGCCCCTTTTGAATTGGTGCTTTTTACTTGATCAGCTTGAAGCTTCCGATAAGAGGCAGCTCCTTCGCCTTTCCGTTTGCCGCGTTGACAATACCGATAATCATGAAGGCAAGGCATACAATGCCGATTGCGCTGCTGATGATCCAGCCGACAAAGGGAATCAGACCAAGGACGCCGCCCGCTGCGCCCAGCACAACCTCCGCAAGGAACAGAACCAGTCCTTGATTGGCGTGGAAACGCGCGAATCTGGAATTCGGCGCCGCCAGAAGCGGGATGAGGAACAGGATGCCGATGTACGCGAGGACAGCCATGACCTTGTTGTCCGTGATGTCCTTGCTGTCAAACTCTGCTGTGGTGTCGGTAGTGTTATTGAACTCCGTGAAAGCCGCCTCCGCTGCATTCTGCTTGCTGTTGCTGTTGCCCTGATCCTGTTCGACCGGAGCGCCGCAGACAGGGCACTGCTTGGCGTTTTCATCCATGTCGGCGCCGCACTTTTTACAGGTTGCCATGATGTTATACTCCTTTCCGGGACGCGCCGGCATGAAACCGCCGACTCTTCACCCGTTGCGCAGTATTATAACACGTTTTGAACTGTTTGTAAAGGGGACGGAAACAAAAAACAGGGAGGTGCCGCTGTTTTTGCGACGGGGCGGCGTGGGAAGCGTCGGGGAGGCTGAAAGAATCCCCGAACACCAAAAGCGCAAACGCATTCTCCCTCTCTCCGGTCACGCAAAATTCTGCCAAAAAACTTGACAGCAACGCAAAAGTATGCTATCATATACGGTGGACGCGAGGGGCACTGCCCCTGCGGGCGGAGTGCACTGGCAGCCGCCGGAAAGGACTCGTAAAACCCTATGAAGATCGGATTTATTTCTCTCGGATGCCCCAAAAACCAACTGGATACCGAGGTCATGCTACACGAGGTGGTGGAAGCCGGATATGAGATCACACCGGAGGACATTGACGCGGATATCATCATCATCAACACCTGCGCCTTTATCGAAAGCGCGCGCAAGGAAGCGGTGGACAATATCCTGGACGTCGCGTGGCTCAAGGAGAATCGCCATCTCAAGGGTATTATCGTGACGGGCTGTCTGGCGGAACGCTACCGCGAGGAGATATTCGAGGAGATGCCGGAGGTGGACGCCCTGCTGGGTGTCGGCAGCATTCACCGTATCGTGGACGCTGTCCGTGCGGTCGAGGCGCAGGTCAAAGCGCAGGAGACCGCGAAGAAATCGCTGGATGCCGCCTGCAAGTACCGTTCCTTTGAGGATAAGAATACAGTGGAGCTGGGCGGCGACCGCGTGCTGACCACGCCGGACTATGCCGCTTACCTCAAGATTGCAGAGGGGTGCGATAACAGGTGCGCCTACTGTGCCATTCCGTATATCCGCGGCGGCTACCGTTCCCGCCCGATGGAGGAGCTGGTGCACGAGGCAAAGGAACTGTCCGCACTGGGTGTTCGGGAGCTGACGGTTATCGCGCAGGATATTACGCGCTACGGCAAGGATCTGTATGGTCACTATGCGCTCCATGAATTGCTCCACCGGATCACGGAGGAGACTGACATTCCGTGGATCCGCCTGCTTTACTGCTACCCCGACAAGATCACCGATGAGCTGATCGCCGAGATACGGGACAATCCCCGTATCCTCAAGTACATAGACCTGCCGCTCCAGCACATTAGCGACAGGGTTTTGAAGTCGATGAACCGCCACGGCGATTCCGCCCTCATCCGCGACGTGCTGACCCGCCTGCGCCGGGAGATCCCCGGTGTGGTCATCCGCACGACCTTCATCGTCGGTTTCCCCGGCGAGACGGAGGAGGATTTCCGGCAGCTGGCGGAGTTCATGCAGCAGCAACGCTTTGATCATGCCGGCGTGTTCACGTACTCCCGCGAGGAGGGAACACCTGCATATGATTTTCCTGACCAGATCGATGAGCAGGAGAAGGAGCGCCGGCGCGATATCCTGATGAAGCAGCAGATGCTGATCAATGCCGAACTGAACGAGCAGAAGATCGGTCGGACTGTGGAGGTGCTCTGTGAGGACTATGACCCTGTCAGTGAGTCCTGCTACGGTCGCTCGGCGGCAGATGCCCCGGAGATCGACGGAAAGGTGTTCTTCCGTCAGGCAGGCAGGAACCGTCCCGCTCCCGGCGACCTTGTGAAGGTCTGCATTGAGGACGTGGTGGATTATGACATGTACGGTAAGCAGGTTCTGCCCGATGGGGCGGATATGTAAGGAGGTGCGCACATCATGAAAGCGACCGACACAGCTCCCGGCAAACGGAAGCAAAAAGCAAAAATGAACCTGCCCAACCGGCTGACAGTCCTGCGCCTTATCATGGTACCGGTCTTTATTGCCGTTATGGTACTGCCGGACAGCGTGGTTCCCGCGCTCGTGACCGGGATCATCGGTGCGTTCCTGTTCATCACCGCCGCTGTGACGGATATGCTGGACGGGAAAATCGCCCGCAAGTACGGTCTGATAACGGATTTCGGCAAGCTGATGGATCCGCTGGCAGACAAATTTATGGTCATCGGCGCCCTGACTGTCATCGTGTACCGATACGATATGCTGCGCCCCGTGTTCATCTGGGCACTGCTGGTGGTTGTGTTCCGCGAGCTGGCGGTAACCTCCCTGCGGCTGGTGGCGTCCACATCCGGCGGCGTGGTTGTTCCCGCCAATATGCTCGGCAAAATCAAGACGGTCTCGCAGATTGTCTGCGTCAGTGCCGCCATCATCGAGCCGATGCTGTATGAGATACCGTTCCTGCGCGATTTCCTGCCGGGATGGTGGACGGCGCACGTTCCGCTGACCTATATTACCTGCGCCGCCATGACGCTGTTCACAGTCCTGTCCGGCGTGAATTATTTCCGCGCCATGTGGAAGTACCTTGATCCCGGAAAGTAACCGGTATCCCCAACCGCACGATAGTCGGCGCCGTTTGTCGCCGCCCGCTACGTGCGGTTTTCCGTGTCTGCCCGGGTCCGGGAGACAGCACGTCCGAAAAATGGTCATCAACAATGAGAGGAGCAGAAGCCCTATGAATCCGAAAACGCACCTGCGACTGTTTTGCGTCCTTCTTGCCGCCTGCCTGCTTCTGCCGCTCGCTGCCGCCTGTCGGCAGGGAGGGGAAGGCACCGGCACGCAGATCGGCGCCCATACCGACAGCCCCGGAACGGAATCCGGGACTTCCGGGAGCGGGGAGACCACCGGTGAGCCGGATGATCCCATTATCCCGAACGACACCGGCTTTTCCGTCAGCCGCCTGCGCGTCGATTCTCAGACGTTGCCGCTGGGGCTGGATAACGCTGCCCCGCTGTTCAGCTGGAATATGACAGTGGGGCAGGAGGACACCGTGCGGGGGCGCGTACAGACTGCCTACCGGGTTCTTGTGGCATCCGACCGGGGACTTCTGGAGTCCGGCACGGCGGATATGTGGGACAGCGGGACGGTGCAGGACGGTGCCTCCGTCAACATCCGCTACGGGGGAGCGCCGCTTCTGCCGATGACACGCTACTTCTGGACTGTGCAGGTCACGGACGGAAACGGCGGGATGCAGTGTGCGCCGGTCGCGTGGTTTGAAACCGGAGTCGGGGAGGACGGCTTTGCCGACGCTTCGTGGATTGGAGCGGCGGCGAGCGCCTGCAATCTCGGCGAAGCGTGCTGGATATGGCAGACAGGCGGCGCCGCAGACGGACGAATCCCGGAGGGCACACAGCTTTTCCGCCGCGCATTCCGGCTTGCGGAAGGGAAGACCGTTGCGAACGCGATCCTGCTGTTTACTGCCGATGACTGCGGAACCGTGTATCTGAACGGCAGGCAGGTTGGCGAGATACCGCGGCGGACCGATGCATGGAAGAACGGGCAGGCTGTGGACGTGACCGATCGACTGACCGCAGGAGAGAACCTGCTGGCGGCATCCGTGACCAATACCGGCGTGGGGTACGCCGGATTTGTCGCGCATCTGCTTCTGACGTATTCCGACGGGTCGCAGGAATCTGTCCTGACGAATGCGCAGGGATGGCGCGTGAGTCGGGACAGGATCGCGGATTTTGCATCCCCGGACTGTGACGACAGCGGCGCGGGATGGGGGGCACCGGATCAGTCTGTCCGCTACGGAAGCGGCGCTTGGGCAAGCCTTGTTACCTTTTCGGGCGGTGCGGCGCTTCAGGATGGCAATGCCGCGCCCATGCTGCGGCGTGAATTCTCTTTGCCGGACAAGGAAATAACATCTGCCCGTGTGTATGCAACCGCGGCGGGAATCTATGACCTGCACCTCAACGGACAGCGGGTTGGAGATGCATACCTGACGCCTTCCTGGACAGAGTACGATTCCCACATTCTGTACCAGACCTATGATGTGACGTCGCTTGTCCGCACCGGCGCAAATGCGCTCGGCGTGCAGCTGGGCAACGGCTGGTACTGCGGGCGTATCGGTTCCTACGGCGGCACGGCGCCTGCCTTTATCGGCAAGCTGGTCGTCACTTTTGCGGACGGATCGACCGTCTGCGTTGTCAGCGACAGCAACTGGAGCGCCTATACGAACGGTCCTGTGCTGGAAAACGATCTGTTTGACGGGGAGACTTACGACGCCCGGCGTCTGCCGACGGGGTGGTCGGATGCCGGTTTTGACGGGGCAGGCTGGACGCCTGTCCGCGTGACCTCGGCGCGCGCGCTGGGAATAGGGAAGATTATTGCCCAATTTGCAGGCAATATCAAGGTCATGGACAGCGTGCAGGCGGTTTCGGTCAGTCAGATTGCGGATAAGACCTACATCTATGATTTCGGGCAGAATTTGTCCGGCGTGGCATCGCTCACGCTCACGGGTGAGGCGGGGCAGACGGTAAAACTCCGCTTTGCCGAAATGCTCAATGACGCCAGCGGAACCGGAGACGGCAGGGAGGGGACGCTGTACACGCAGAACCTGCGCTCTGCCAAGAATACGGATGTGTATATTCTCCGCGGGGATGCCGAGGGGGAGACATGGTATCCGACGCTGACATACCGGGGCTTCCGCTACGTTGAAATATCCGGCATTGCGGAGCCGTTGCCGACCGGGGCGGTGACAGCCCGCGTACTGTACACCGAAATGGAGGATACGGGCAGCTTTGACTGCTCTGCGGTGCTGATAAATCAGCTGTGGTCCAATACCTACTGGGGACAGCGCGGCAATTTCCTGTCGGTGCCCACGGACTGCCCGCAGCGCGACGAACGCATGGGCTGGTCGGGCGACGCGCAGATATTCTGCGGAACGGCGGCGTACAACATGGATGTACGGCAGTTCTTCGCGCAGTATGTCATGGCACTGAACGACTGTCAACTGGACAACGGCGCGTATACCGATGTGGCTCCCGGCAATCAGCGTGCCGCCTACACCGGCGCCGGACACAACGCATGGGCTGACGCAGGTATCATCATTCCTTACACCATGGGCATCCGCTACGGCGATACCGGACTTGCCGAGACCTATTGGCAGAACATGGATAAGTACATCCGCTACCTTGTGCGGGATGCGGGACGGAACGGCATCCGCAACACGCAGGCTATGTACGGAGACTGGCTCTCCATCGGTGAGTCCACGCCGCTGGCGGTTTGTGACACTGCCTGGTGCGTTTATGTCTGCGACCTGATGGCGGAGATGGCGGGTTGGTTCGGCAAGGACGCGGATGCGGTACGGTATGCCGGGTATGCGGAATCCTTCCGCAGTGCATGGTGCGCCGCATTCCTGCGGGAGGACGGCACCACCGTCTGCGGCACCCAGACCTCCTATGCGCTGGCGCTTGCCTTCGGGATCATCCCGGAGGATCTGCGCGCGGCATCGGCGGCGCAGCTTGCCATGAACATTGCCGATCACGGCTGGAAGCTGACCACAGGCTTTATGGGGGTGTCCTTCCTGCTGCCGGTTCTGACCGAGTACGGCTATACCGATGTTGCGTATAAGCTGTTGGAGCAGGAGGCGTACCCCTCCTGGATATACCCGATCCTGCAGGGTGCCACGACCATTTGGGAACGCTGGAATTCCTACACCGTGGAGTCCGGCTTCGGCGATGCGGGCATGAATTCCTTCAACCACTACTCATATGGCTCTGTCATGGAGTGGGTATACAGTACCCTGCTGGGCATTTCGGACGACGGCACGACATCTGCGTACCGGCACTTTGTGCTGAAGCCCACCCCCGGGGGCAGTCTGACGTATGCGTCAGGCAGCTTTGCTTCCCCATACGGGACTGTGCAGTCCGGCTGGCGACTGGAGAACGGAAACCTGGTCTACACGTGCACGGTGCCTGCAAACACGACAGCCACGCTGTACCTGCCCGGTGCGCGCGGCGCGACCGTGCTGGAGTCCGGGCGTGCATTGGACGGTGCTCCCGGTGTGACTGTGCGCGGGTATGAAAACGGGCGGCATATTCTGGAACTTGTGTCCGGCACCTACACCTTCATGTTGCCGGTGCAGGACGCAACGGGGGCGGCGTGCAGGCTGCGGATCAGCAATCCGGACGGTATCCGCGCCACGGTCCTGCTGGACGGAAAGCCGTTGCAGAGCGGAGCCAATCTGATTCCCGGCGGCACGCACACGCTGTCGGTTGTCTGTGAGGATGAGGCGTATGCCTTTGCCTATGCAGGCGGCGATGTGTTTTTCGCTTCCGCCGAAGCGACGCTGCAGCTCTCCGGCGATACGGATATCGCATTGCATTTCGGCAGCCGCGGGACGGGGAGCGGCACATCGGCACTGACGGTTTCCGCGCCGGGCTGTACGCAGGCGTTTGTCAACGGGCAGGCTGTTTCGCTCCCGCACACCGTGCGCGGCGGGGCAGGGGAGACGGTTACGGTCGAGCTGCTGCCGCCTGCGGGTTATCGCTTCGCCGGTTGGGATGACGGTACGACGACCTACCCCGCTGTCTTTACGTTGGGCGGGGCGGACCGCACCGTGACTGCCCGGATCGAGCGCCTTCCCATGCTGGACAGCCTCCTTGCGGGCATCGTTGCCACCGGCAACGACACCGCGCTGTCTACCTCCGACTGGAATCTCGGTAATCTTACCGACGGCGTCACGGTCGGAACCGGGTATTCCACTGCCGAGAACTATACTTCGCCGACATTGAAGCGTCCGGTTTATCTGGATTTTGCGCTTCCCGGACCGGTCTACGCCGACCGTGTTGTGCTGTGGCCCCGCACGGATGCCGAGTCAATGAGCGGCGGCTCACATGCCTTCCCGCAGGATTTCACGGTTTCCGTCCGACCGGAAGGAACGGCGGACTACGTAACGGTTGCGGCATACACCAATCTGCAGGACAGAAGCCAGCCGTTCACCGTGGACTTTGCCGGGCGAACCGTGACGCACATCCGGATCACCGTGATCAAAACAGCCGCGCGTTTGACGCCGCAGGACAGCATCTATCGCGTCCAGTTCGCGGAGATACAGGCGTTCGACACCCGTAGCGGCGCCTGCGTAACTCCGCTCTCCGGCATTGCCGTTCAGAGCATCGGCACCGCGGAAGCGCCTGCCTTTGCGGCTTCCGTGATGCCTGCCGATGCGTACAGTACCGCCGTCACTTGGCTTGTGCTGGATGCTGACGGAAAGCCGGCTGCCGACGTGACCGCCACGATGCGGGACGGCATTCTCTACCTCCGCGGCGCGCGCGCCGGAACGACATATGTTATCCTCGCAGTTGCCGCAGACGGCTCCGGTGCGCGTGGCAGCCTTAACTGGACTGCCTGAGAGTATATGCCCCGATCGGCAGCTTCCGGATTCCATTGACAATACGCCGGGACTGTGCTATAATGTGGGCAAGCGCACAGACGGAGGGAGGCGAAGCCGTGAATATGCCGGATTCCGATATCCGGATCCTGTATGAGGACAGTGAAATCCTGCTTGTACAAAAACCTGCCGGTATGCCGTCTCAACCTGATCCGTGCGGTCAGCCCGACCTGCTCACGGTGCTGGCTCGGCGAACGCCTGTATGGCTGGTTCATCGGCTGGATACGCCGACCGGTGGCGTGATGGTCTTTGCCCGCACGCCGCACGCGGCGGCTGCCCTGTCCCGCACGGTGCAGGATCATGAGCGGTTTGTCAAGGAGTACCTCTGCGTTCTGCCGGCGGCTCCGCAGGAGCCGGAAGGCGTACTGACAGATTGGCTGTATCATGACAGCCGGCGCAACCGGACATATCCCGTTGCACCGCCCCGCGAGGGAAGCACACCCCGGAAGGGCGTGCGGGAGGCACGTCTTGCCTACCGCACGATCGGGATCGCTCCGGACGGAACCGCGCTGGTTCTTGCACGCCTGTATACCGGGCGGACGCATCAGATACGCGCGCAGTTCGCATCGCGCGGTCTGCCGTTGCTGGGCGACGGCAAGTACGGCTCACATAGCAAACTGCCAAACATTGCGCTGTGGGCTGTGCGCCTGACTGTCCCGCATCCGACAGACGGGCATCCGGTCTGCGCGACTTGCCTGCCAACGGGCGAGCCGTGGTCACGGTTTGACCTGCCAAAGGGGCAGATGCAAAACCCAAAGAACACCCCAAACGACAGCGTTACGGAACCGCTGATTTGAGGCAGTGCGGAAAGCATACTGCCGGATCAATCAGCACTTCCAAGAGAAAAAAGGAGAGTATGCAATGCCTTTTCCGAAGGATTTTTTGTGGGGCTGTGCCACCAGTGCCGGCCAAATCGAGGGGGGCGCGTTCGAGGACGGACGCACAGCCTCCATCTGGGACACCTTTGCGGCAAAACCGGGCAAAACGTTCGGGGGCGAGACTCCGACGGTTGCCTGCGACAGCTACCATAAGTTTGACCGCGACCTGCGCAACATGAAGGCATTGGGACTCAATGCCTACCGGATGTCCATTTCGTGGTCGCGCGTCCTGCCGGACGGGACGGGACAGCTTAACCAAAAGGGTATGGATTACTACCGCCGTTGCTTTGAGCAGCTGAAAGAAGCCGGGATCACCCCCGCCGTCACGCTGTATCACTGGGATCTGCCGCAGGTGCTGGAGGATAAGGGCGGTTGGGTCAACCGGGACTCCATCGAGTGGTTCGGCGAGTATGCCGAAAAGATGTTCCGCGCCTTCGGGGACGTTGTGCCTATGTGGGCGACCATCAACGAACCGATTGCAACCTACGTCGGCTACGCGCTTGGTGCTTTTGCACCGGGACACACCAACGAGGTGTGGGGCAACCAGGCAAGACACAATATTCTGGTAGCGCATGGTAAGGGCGTTGAGGCGTTCCGTGCCGTCAGACCTAAGAACTCCCGGATCGGTGTGGTCATTGACATCTGGAAGCGTCATGCGCTGACTGAATCGCAGGCGGATCACGATCTGATGGTGGATCAGGACGAGCGCAACTGGAAATTCTACTGCGATCCCATTCTTGCCGGTCACTACTCCGATTACCTGCTGTCCCACCTGGAGGCGGAAGGCACGCTTATGAAGATGGAGCCGCACGACTTTGAACTGACCGCTCAGCCGCTGGATTTCTTCGGACTGAATGTCTACAACCGCGTGGTGGTCACGACGGACAGACAGGCGGAAATGGACTTCTCGCAGGGCGGAAACTTCATGAACAATGCCGCCGAATACTATCCGAAAGCGGTGTACGATGCGATACACCTGCTGCACGATCTCTACGACATCCGGTGCCCGATCTATATTACTGAGAACGGCACCTATGCCACCGGCGAGGAACCGGTCGGCGAGGACGGCATCATCTGCGACAGTGACCGCATCCGCTATATCGGCGGATTCCTGGAGTGGCTGGAAAAAGCCATCGACGAGGGTTTTGACGTGCGCGGATACTTCCTCTGGTCTCTGATGGACAATTTTGAGTGGTCTGCCGCCTACAACTACAAGTTCGGCATTACCAAAACTGCTTTCGATACGCCCGACATGGATCTGATATGGAAGCAGTCGGCATACTTTTACCGCGATTTCATTCGCCGTGCGCGGGGCAACGCGTAAGAGTTTCCCCTTCGGCGTAAAAAAACAGGAGGCACGATTATGAAGCGCAAGGATTCCTTTATGCTCGGTTCGTTCAACATCTGCTCCGCCCATTTTCAGGAAAAGCGGTACACGGACAAGAATCTGCGCCTGATTGCCGGCAAGATACGCGAAAGCGGCGCGGACGTTGTGGCGTTGCAGGAGGTGGATCGGGGCGCGGAGCGCTCAAAGGGCGTGGATATGCCCGACCGCCTTTCGGAGATGTCCGGACTGCATCACCATTACTTCATCAAGATACGGAATTTTGAAGGCGGCGAATACGGGACTGCCATCCTGTCCCGCTTCCCCATCCATGAGGCGGCGACCCTGCAATACCCGGTCAAAGTGGCAACGCAGGGAACGTCCTGCGGGTATGTCGTGCTGGACGTGAACGGCTGGCTCGTGACCGTGTTCAATACGCATCTTTCGGTGGAAAGCGAGGACGCCAACACCGAAACGCTGGACTGCCTGCGGGACATTCTGCGCAAGCGGCTTGAGGAACACCCGGAAGGGTTTGCCTGCTGCGGCGACTTCAATACCCTGCCGGACAAGGTGGAGGAGCATATCCCCTTTGCGGCACCGGTTCAGCACGACCTGATTACATACTCTGACAGATCTGCCATTGATAATATTCTGTGTGCCGGTGAGGTGCGGGCGGAGGATGTGCGCGTGTTCGACACGCAGTACGACAACAGCTCGGATCACCATATGCTGCTGGCACAGATATATCGGGCATGAGATGGCAAACGAAAGGAAACATATACACCGCATGAACAACGAAAAACAGGCACAGGACATACTCCGCGGCAATGCCGTGGTCGGACAGTCGGGCGGTCCCACCGCCGCTATCAACGCAACGCTGGCTGGCGTCATCCGGGGCGTGACAGACCTGCGGCGCGGGCGGGGGGAATGCCCCATCCGGCATCTTTACGGAATGAAGAACGGAGTGGACGGACTTTTGCGCGGCGAGTTGATCGACCTCGACCTCCTGTTTGACCCTGCCGTTGTCGGCTCCGAGAAAAACCTTGATACCCTGACGTTGACCCCCTCCTCGGCGCTCGGCTCCTGCCGGCGCCGCCTGCCGGCGCCCGGTGCACCCGATGAGGATGCCGTGATGGGTCAACTGCTCCGCATCCTGCGGGAGCACGACATCCGCTATTTCTTCTACATAGGCGGAAACGATTCGATGGATACCGTTGCCAAGCTGTCGGCATATGCAGAGGCGCACGGGTATGAGATGCGCGTCATCGGGGTGCCCAAGACGATTGACAACGACCTGGAGGGAACCGACCATACGCCCGGCTACGGCTCTGCCGCCAAGTATATCGCCGTCACCGTGCAGGAGATCCTGCGAGATACAGCCGTGTATACCGCACCGGCTGTCACCGTGGTGGAGATTATGGGGCGCGGCGCCGGCTGGCTGACTGCCGCCGCATCGCTCGGACGGCGCGTCATGGACAGCGAGCCGGATCTCGTGTACCTGCCGGAGCGCCCGTTCCGGTTTGAGGAGTTCTATGAGGATGTTGCCGATGCGCTGCAAAAGCACCCCAATGTTGTGGTGGCGGTGTCTGAAGGGCTCAAGCTCCCGGACGGACGGTATGTCGGCGAGTCGGCGCAGAGCGGCTCGGTCGATGCGTTCGGGCACAAATATCTCGCCGGGACAGGCAAGGCATTGGAGCTGGCGGTTCGGGAGAAATTCGGGTGCAAGGTGCGTTCGGTGGAGTTGAACCTACCGCAGCGCTGTGCCGCGCATCTGGCTTCGGCGCAGGACATCGAGGAGTCGCTTGCAGTCGGCGCCGCCGCAGTGCGCGCCGCCGTTGCGGGTATCAGCCGGGTGATGATGACCATCCGGCGCACATCCGACCAGCCGTATGCCTATGCCATTGACCATGCGGATATTTTTGCGGTTGCCAACCGCACCCGCGCCGTGCCGGATGCGTATATAAACCGGCGCGGCAACCGCGTGACGGACGCATGCCTTGATTACCTTCTGCCGCTTATACGGGGCGAACGGTATCCGATCTATGAGAACGGACTGCCGCGGCACATGATCCTTTGATGCGGATACACGGGAAAACGGAAGGCTGAAATTGATTATTTCAGACAGGAAGTTTTGTGCTTTGGTGAGAAAGGAATGGTCATAAAGATGCAGAATCAGGTGATTGACCGGCGGGTTGAGGAAATCCTGTCCGGTATGACGGTCGAGGACAAGGTCGGACAGCTGTTTATTGTACGCCGCCCGCAGGACGACGGGGTGGCGATGGACGCGCTCCGGCGCTACCGACTCGGCGGTTTTACACTGTACGCCTGTGATTTTGAGAACCGCACGCCGGAATCGGTGCGCGTCCTGCTGGCGTCCTATCGGGAGGCGGCGACCGTGGCGCCCTTTATCGCCGCTGACGAGGAGGGCGGACGGGTTGTCCGGGCAAGCAAGTATTCGCAGTTCAGGGATCTGCCGTTCCCCGCGCCGCGCGACCTGTTTGCCGCCGGAGGGTATGCCGCCGTAGAGTCTGACACACGCGAGAAGGCGGCGTTCCTGCTGGATCTGGGCGTCAACTTCAATTACGCGCCCGTGTGTGATATGTCCGGCAATCCCGATACCTTCATTTACGATCGCACCTTCGGCAATGACCCGACAGCGACCGCGCGGTATGTGGACACGGTTGTGCGCACCATGAATGCCTGCGGGCTGGTGGGCAGCATCAAGCACTTTCCGGGCTACGGCGACAATGTCGATACGCACACCGGCATCGCGCATGATGACAGGAGCCGGGAGACCTTCCTGACACGCGATCTGGCACCCTTCCGGGCGGGGATCGCGGCAGGTGCGCCGATTGTTATGGTCGCGCACAATATCGTTTCTTGCATGGATCCCGATTGCCCCGCCTCCCTGTCTCCGGCGGTGCACAATCTGCTTCGGGAGGAGCTGGGATTCGAGGGGTTGATTATTACGGATTCGCTGGATATGGGCGCCATTACGCAGTACACGCATGACCGCGCTTCGGCGGTACAGGCGGTGCTGGCAGGGAACGACCTGCTCTGCTGTTCCACCTACGAGCGGCAGGTGCCCGCTGTACTGGATGCCATCGCGGACGGCACGATCCCGCTTGCGCGCATTGAGCAGTCCGTCCGCCGCGTGCTGGCATTGAAGCTGCGCATGGGGATTACCCGCTGACCGGAAGCCGAGAACCGAAAAGAACAGGATACCGCCTGGTCACGTACCACCCGGCGGTATCCTGTTCTGTATTTGCGGCGCTTACTCTCCCTCGTCGCCTGTCCTGCTGTCGTAGGTGTCCAGGAAAGAATGCTTCCTGCCATCCTGCTTGTAGGCAAGCACGGCGTCCAGTCCTACGTTTTCCATGCTCCGGAAAATCAGCTGTTCCACCTGAGGATTTGTCTTTTTGAGCATCCGGATAAGCTCTTTGGTTTCCTGCCTTTTGGAGTGATTCTGTCCGTTGTTGCAGGTTGTGCAGGTGTCGGTAAAGCGGCAGGCGCACTGGATGAAGTGCAGTCCGTTGTAATCGCGCCACGCCTTGATGTCGTCCTCCCGGATGAAGTACAGCGGACGGATCAGCTCCATGCCCGGAAAATTCCGGCTGTGCAGCTTTGGCATCATGGTCTGGAGCTGTCCGCTGTACAGCATTCCCATGAGATTGGTTTCAATTACATCGTCAAAGTGATGCCCCAGAGCAATCTTGTTGCATCCCAGCCTTTGCGCGTAGCCATAGAGGTACCCCCGGCGCATCCGGGCGCACAGGTAGCAGGGGGATTTCTCCACATTGTAAACCGACTCGAAAATGTTGGACTCAAAGACGGTGATAGGAATTCCCAGAAGGCGCGCATTGTCCTCAATGATGCGGCGGTTTTCCGGGTTGTAGCCGGGATCCATGACCACATACCGCACATCAAACGAAACCGGGCTGTAACGCTTTAATTCCTGAAACAGCTTCGCCATGAGCATGGAATCCTTGCCGCCGGAAATGCATACGGCGACGCGGTCTCCTTCGTTGACAAGGCGATATGCCTTGAGCGCCTTGGTAAACTGGCTCATAAGCGGCGTGCGGAACTTCTTGCGCAGACTCTGCTCCACACGTGCGCGTACTTCCTCTTCCTGCTTGTCCTGCAGGTCGGCACGGAGCCACGCGAGATATCCGCCCCGCAGGCTGTATGCTTCGTAACCGCGCGCTTCCAGCGCCTCGGCGACATCAAGGCTGACGATACCGTGCGCACACAGGATCACGAGCGGGCGGGAGCGGTCGATGGGCGGCGTGTTCAACAGTTCCTCCGCCGTTGAGCCGTATGAGTCAGGGATTGTCCCGTAAGCGCGTTCCCGCTCACTGCGGATGTCGTATACGATGTAGCGCCCGGGATCGGCACGCAACTGTTCGGCTGTGATTTCCATAAGCTGTTTCCTTACATACACGGATTGGAATTACACGGTGGATGCCGGAGCATCCGTTACCCGGGGGCAAGGATGCCCCGTCGGGGTAGACTGCCGGACAAAAAGCCCACCGCAATCCGTTTGAATCGCGGTGGGCTTTTTGGTGGACCTGGAGGGATTCGAACCCTTGACCTCTGCGTTGCGAACGCAGCGCTCTCCCAACTGAGCTACAAGCCCGTCCCGTCACACAGCAGAATCCGCAGCAACGCGCTCCTGCTGACGGCGTTATTATAGCACAGTTTCCCCGGCTTGTCAAGGGCTTTGCAAAAAAATCCCGGGCGGTGGCACTACAGCTTTGCTTCCCAACGACCGCAGAAGGGATCAACAGGCGATACACCAACGAAGGGGGCGCGCCCGGTCAGCTTGTCCATGAGTGCGCGGATGACAGTCTCATTGCCTGCATAGCAGTTGATATAGGTGCGGACGAGCGGCACATCTATGAGGTGGTAGGGATTATCGAGTGAAATGAAGACTGTCGGAATTGTATGGGTGTACACCGGGACATTCACGCCCATCGGGTTCTGCCAGGTGATGCGCACAACGGTCTGATTGGAGCGCGTTGCCAGCGAGGCTGCATAGAGGATCAGGTCATAGCGCTCGGTCATTTCCCGGACAGGCGTCATCATGCCTTCAAATCCGGCTGGCGCTTGGAAGACGGTCACGGAAAAGCCCTCCGCCTCCAGGGCGTGCTGCAGGCGCAGATTTTGCGAATCGTCATTCTGAAAGACGGAGGTGCCGTCCTGCCGGTTATCCAGCGGCACGAACAGGACACGCGGGTATTTCTGCGGCGTCAGCGGCAGGACGCCGGGCTCCTGCTTGACCAGCGTGATGGATTCCGCCGCGCACTCCGCCGCCCAACGCCGGAAATCCGGACAGGCAACCACCGAACGCGCGGTCGCCTCCGGCGGCACAAAGCTGCCCGCCGCCTGCGCCCGGTGCAGTCCCAGGGACGCCTTGAGCGCCAGAATGCGTGTGACAGCCATGTCCAGGCGTTCCGGTGTGATGATGCCGTCCCGGAAACCCTGCTCCATGTAGCCGATATCTTCCTCTGTGTCCTTGGTGAAAAGGAACATATCGCATCCGGCGGCAATGGCGGCTGGAACCAGCACGTGGCGCGGCAGGTAGACTGCCAGTCCCGCCATGGTTGAGGCATCGGTGACGATCAGACCGTCAAAGCCGAGCCGGTCGCGCAGAAGTGTGGTCACGATGTCATAGCTGACGGTTGCGGGCAGAATATCCCGATCCGGGATTCCGGGATGCATCCGGCGGCTCCATGCCGGAAACAGGATGTGCCCGACCATGACGGATCTGACGCCTGCCCGGATTGCCCGGCGATATATCTGCCCGTAGGTTCTGTCCCAGTCCTCAACGGACAGGCTGTTGACGGACGGTGCAATATGCTGGTCGCGCTCGTCCTGCCCGTCACCGGGGAAGTGCTTGACGGCGGCGGCAAGTCCGTGCTTCTGCACCTCGGCAATGTATGCCTCTGCCATTTCGCCGACGGTGCCGGGATCGGATCCGAAGGTGCGCGTGTTGGTGATGGGGTTGCGCCAGTTGGTATCAATGTCCGCGACCGGCGCGAACGCCCAGTTGATGCCGGCGGCGGCTCCCTCCGCTCCGCAGACTGCGCCGAGTCGCCGTGCCCATTCCGCCCTTCCGCGCGGTGCGGCGGCAAGCTGCATGGGACGCCCCAGTTGTGTCCCGTCGGTCAGCGCACCGCTCCCGCCTGCCTCCAGGTTTGCCGCAATCAGCAACGGGATTGCCGAGCAGGATTGCAGGATATCTACTACCCTTCGGCAGGCAGCCAGCGGCATGGGACGGCACATGATGCCGCCCGGACGGATGTCCCCGGCAATACGCTCGAGGGCGGATTGGTCGTCGCTGTAGGTCACAAGGCAGAATAGCTGTCGGAGCTTGTCCTCCGTGCGCATGCCGTGCAGGGTTTCCTCAACCCAAACGACTCCCGCCTCGTCCAGATGAAAGGGGGCACCGGTCAGGCGGGTAATATCAAACGGGCGGCTGTCGCCGGAATTCGGTGACAGATTAGCCGGACGGTCGGAGGATACGCGGGCAGTTGTGTTCATGTGGAGGTCTCCTTTTTGGGGATGTGCTGCCTGTAACGGCGCATGGTCAGAATATCCGTGATGATGCCCTCGTTGTTCAGGTAGATCAGGAACAGAACCAGAATGCCGGCTTCAATGACCTTGTATACATCCGAGGTGAAGGCGGCAATTGTAAAGCTGAGCTGTCCGAACCCGATCTGGATGAATTCGTAACCGATACAGCCAAGCAGGATAGCCAGCTGTTTGTTGCAGAATTTCACAATGAATCCGGAGAAAAACAGAGGGAGAAAGCAGGCGAACATGGAGGCGATGGTGGAAAAGTTGATGGTGGGGGTGGTGCCGTTGGTGGCGCAGAGACTGACAGCCCCCGCCGCACCGAACAGCGCGCCGGACAGCGTGTAGCATCCGAGTGCATTTGCCCGCTCCCGCACGCCGGTGTTGACTGCAATGCGCTGACCGGTCTGGAGCGCACGGTAATCGTAGCCGAACCGCGTGTAGTGGAACAGTAACACCATGAGTATGAGCGCTACGCCACCCAGTGCCAGCATGGCGGGCATATTGACGGAAAAGCGATAGTATGACGCATCGGTTCCGAAGCCGACCGGGCGGCAACCGTCCGTGATGATGGCGACAATGCCTTCCAGCACCAGCGTCATGCCCAAACCGATGATCATGGGTGGCAGACGCAGAAGAATATACAGCAACCCGGAAACGCAACCCGCCGCGGCACCGGTCGGGATGCTGATGAGCAGCATTCCCCAAGGGCCCCAGCCGTTGCCGTAGGCAATCAGAGCGCCGCAGACGCCGCCCAGCAGCATGACGGCTCCCGTGGAGAAGTCAAACCGTCCGGTGTGCATATTGATCGACACGCCGAAGGACAGAAGCAGCACGTATGTCAGCCCCCGGACAAACAGCCGTAGGGAGGACACGCCGGTCAGCAGGGAAGTGCCTGCCAGTGCGCACGCCAGTGCCATGACCGCCCAGCACAGCGCGGGAATGACCAGCATTCCCGCGCCGCGCCGGAGCCACGACTGTCCGTGCCGGGCGGATTTGCCTGTATGGGCAGTGCTCATGAACCAGCCTCCCCTGTGGCAGCGTGGACGGCATCCCGGATGGCGCGTGCGCCGTCGAAGTCTGAGCCGCACAGCCGAACCAGCTCCGCATAGCTTTTCGCTTTATAGGCACGGATGACTGCCGCATCGTAGCAGTACCCGCGGTCCGGGCTGTCGGATGCCAGCATGGTTTCCAGCTCTGCCCGGCTCGTTGCGACCCAGTAGTTCATGCCGATGCGCGGAGCATTGCCGTCCGCATCGGTCAGGCGTTTGCCGTCCAGTGCAGCCAGCATGAGTATCAGTCCCGGCGCCATGGCAGAGGCGTACTTGCCGCAGTCGTAGGTGTAGCCGAGGTCGAAGCATTCGGCGTATTCCGCCGTGATGGCGTCCACGCCGCCCGACATGAAGGAGCCTATCTTGCCGTTTGCGGAGGTGATACCGTAGGCAATGCGGGAGACAACATCCCCGGCACCGACCGACAGGATGCAGGTCCCGCCCGCTTCCATGCTGTTGGTCAGCTTGGTGGTGAAGGCATCGTCAAACGTGAAGCCGTCCATATACCCCGTGATGCGGAAGGTATCGCTCCGGAACTTCGCCGGATCCACACCGGTTCCTGCTACCTTGGCGGTCAGAGCGGCACGGTCGCGGACGCCGTCATAGGAAGTGCCCTCCTGCTCGCACAGCCGTGTCAGGATGCCGGCAAGGCGCTGAATGTGCATATCGGCGCCGTATGCGGTTGCGCCCCCGAACACGGTAAAGGCGGTCTGCTGCTTTTTTTCAACGAAAAACTTTGCCATATCGTAGCCGGCTTGAAATTCCGTGTCGGAACCCGGCGCGACCGAACCCAGAAAATACGGGTTGTTCTTTACCTGCGCGTACTGCTCATCGGTCGGCTGTCCGGTGGGATAGACAATATACATCTTCTTGGTTGCCGCAGCCTGAATGGAGGCGACCAGGTCATCGTCCGAGAACAGCAGGATCCCCCGGTAGCCCTTGGAGGCGTAGGTGTTGATGGCGGAAACCTCCGCGGAGGAGGAGTTGGTGGTGGTGAAATCCACCGAAAAGCCCAGTTCGTCACCCATGGCGCGCAGGTACTTCTCCCAGGCTTTCGCCTCACCTGATGTGTCATCCTCGCGCAGGACGCCGATACGGATTTTCTCCCCGCCGTCCCCTCCGCATGAGGACAGGCACAAAAGCGGCGCCGCGGAGAGAAGCAGGACGCAGATCGTGAGGCAGAGAGCCTGTGTCAGTCTTTTTTTCATGGTGGTATTCCTTTCTGATTCTTGATTTATCCGGAGATTCCGGCGGCGGGCACCGCTTACCGTTCCAGCATGGTCTGCCTTCTCCCCAGAGAAAACAGGAACACGACTGTCACGAACAGCGCGCCCTTGACAATTTGCAGATACCAGCTTCCGGTCACGAAAATATTCATCAGCGCATCCAGAAACGCCATGGAGAAGGCGCCCAGCAGGGCGGCGTACATACGCGAACGGGGACCGCCGTTCATGTTCATGCCGCCGAACACCAGCGCGATCAGCATATTCATGCCCACGGAGGAGCCCGATGAGGCAGAGAGCGTAGGCGTCTGCACAATCAGCAGCAGCGATGCCAGCCCGATACCGATGCCCGCCAGTGCGAAGGAAGAGACCGTCAGCCGCTTGGCGCGGATGCCGGACAGCCGTGCGCAGATCGGGTTGCCGCCGAGGAAACGCTGCCGACGTCCCAGCGGGCGCAGGTAGAACAGCACACAGCAGAAAAGCTCAAACAGCACCATGACAAGGAGGTAAAACCATGTCCTGTTCAGGTGCGCCGTCATGGCGGCGGGCAGAATGACGGCAGAATTCTGCCCAAAGGAAGTAATCATCAGCGTGGCGGCGGCGCTGTATACATTCATCATGACGATGGTCATAATGAACACCGGCAGGTTGAAGAAGGAAGCCAGCAGGGAATTGAGCAGGCTCAGAAGCACCGCCGTGCCAAGACATCCCAGCACCACGGCTTCCATGCGCCCGCTCGCGCGCCCCAGCAGGACGCCTACCAGTGCACTGACCAGCATATTGGAACCGAGCGAGAGGTCAAATGATCCGCAGGAGAAGATGAAGGTTGCGCCCGTGGCGACCAGTGCGACCAGCGACGCGTTGGCAACCACCACCTCCAAGCCGATGCGCAGATCAAAACCCCGCACCGTTGCGCAGAGAAGATACAGTCCTGCCAATGCGGCACAGGCGCCAGCGGGTATCCAGCGTGTCAGAAGCCGCACCCGCCGTTCCCGCCGCCGCCGTGCCTCCAGATCAATACCGGCGGGTATTGCCGCAGCCGGATTCTCCATGTACCTGCCCCCTTTCTCAGACCATACAGCCGATAATATCCCGGTCGGACAACTCCGGGGAGCGGGTGAACTCGCCTGTCAGCCGTCCGTCCCGAAGGATCAGCAGCCGATCGGACATGCCGATCAGTTCCGGCAGCTCCTCCGAAATCATGATGATAGTTTTCCCCTCCTGCTTCATCTTATACAGCAGGCGGTACATGGTCTGCTTGACACCGATGTCAATGCCGCGCGTCGGGCAGTCCAGGATCAGAATATCCGAGCCGCGACCGATCCATTTTCCGAACACCACCTTTTGCTTGTTTCCCCCCGATAGCTGGGAGACAGGCTGTTCCATGGAAAAACACTTGATTTTCATGAAATCCGTCTGCGCGCGCACATAGCGGCGTTCTCGCCCCGGATGCAGAAAGCCAAGGCTGTCCGTCAGGTGTGATAAGCCCGCAATGGCGATGTTATCCCGGACAGACGCATCGGTGCAGAGTGATTCCACATCGCGGTCCTTTGCGGCGTAGCCTGCACCCTCCCGCATGGCGGCGGAGGGCGAGGTGATCTCGTGTCCGTGTATACGCACCCGTCCCTGCCGAGGGCGCAGGGCGCCGAACAGGACCTTCCCCAGCGGATGCATTCCGCACTGAGACAGCCCTCCGATGCCAAGGATTTCGCCCCGGTGTGCCGTGAGCGATACATCGTGCAACCGTCCCGGCAGGCTGATATGCTCCGCGGTCAGAACAGCCTCGCCGCCGTGCGAGCCGTCATAGTCAGCCCGGTAGTAGCTTCCTTCCAGTCGCCGTCCGATCATGGACTGCCGGATGTCCTCATCGTTATACTCTGCCTTGTCAAAGCTGCGGATGATGTGACCGTCCCGCAGGACAGTCAGCCGGTCGCAGGTCGCCTTGATCTCGTCCAGATCATGCGAAATAAAGATAACCGCCCGTCCGCTTTCCGCCATGCGCCGCATGAGATCGCAGATGATGTCCCGCCCCCGCTGGGACAGCGCCGTGGTTGTTTCGTCCACCACCATGACCTCCGGCTCCGCCAGCCAGACCCGTGCCACCTCTACCAACTTGCGGTCCTGCAGATCCAGCGCCCCGGTTATCGAGTCCGCACGGATGTGCGAGGCGCCGATATCGTCCAGCGCCGCCTGTGCCGCCCGCCGCAACGCGCGCCCGTTGATGAGCCCGCGTCCCCGCTTGCCGGAAAACCGCGCTGTGTCGCAGAGAAACAGGTTTTCGGCTACCGTAATGCCGGGCACCGTGCCGTTTTCCTGCACGATCATGCCGATGCCCTGCCGGAGCGCGTCATGCATGGATACGGGGTGCCACGGCTTGCCGAGGTAGAGCATCTCTCCGCTGTCGGCAGGCTGCATTCCTGCCAGAATAGAGGATACGGTGGACTTGCCGGATCCGTTTTCCCCGATCAGCCCCAGAACCTGTCCGCGCCGCACGGTAATATCCACGCCGCCCAGTGCCACCACGGGACCGAATACCTTGACCATATTCCGCATTTCCACCAGGACTTCGCCGGCGGGGCGGTTTGCTTGCTGTTGGCTCATGGTAAAACTCCTTGCTTTGTGACTGCTCTTTCACTCTCTGCTGTGTAGTATGCCGGGAAATGTGCGGTCTTAGTCGTGCCGCGCGGCGTATTTTTTTACAAAAAAAGCAATCCGGCACTTGACGAAAGCGCCGGAATGCTGTATACTGAGGGCAGGGAAGCACCGTTTTTTGCAATTACGGTGCATCGGGGCTTCCATAGAAAACGAATAAAGGACGGTTCCTGCCATGAAACGTAACGATTGCCTGAAGAACCTTGTGCGGCTCTGCTTGCTGGTCTGCGGATGGTTGTTCGGTGCCTGTCTGCTCACTGCCTGTCAGGGGAACGGTGGCGGTACGGAAACAAGAATGCCGGATACATCGACCGCAACGGACAGCCCCGTGACCTTGCCTGCAACCGATACGGATTCCGCGACAGCTTCCGAGACTCAGCCCGCTACCGGAACGGATGCCGAAACCGAGCCGGTCACCGAGCGGGTTCTGTCTGTGTATGAAGTCATCGACAGTCTGCGCGCATCCGACTATGCTGCGTCGCTCGGTAAGACGGATGCTTGCGGTCTGAGTGACCCCTCCGCTGTCGGCGTCCGGCAGGAGGCGTTGACCACTGTCCGTTACCCCGTGCCTGCGGATAACGAAGTGGGCGTCGTGATAAATGTCAGCGAATTCGGCATTACACCGGACGCAGCCGATAACAGTGCCGCTCTGCGGGAGCTTTTGACGCGCGTTTCGGAAATGCAGGGCAGCGTGAAGCTCGTGTTCCCTGTCGGAACGTATCGCTTCAATTCCACGCTGAACTTCTACGGTCTGACAGACCTGTATGTCTGTTCCGATCAGCCTGGAACGCCTTTCTCAATCCTGATGACGGAATGGTCCCCGGGTATCTGGCTGGAGAACACCCGTAACATCCTGTTTTCCGATTTCACGCTGGATTATGAAACCCCCAGTGCGGTTTGGGGCGAGGTGACAGGCGGAGACGCGGTGGCGCACACGGTGAGCATCCGGATAAACGATGCGTTTGATCTGTCGAACCCCCGCTATAAGGGCGGCAAGATCACGTGGGGCTCCTACATGGAGATGTACCGGGACGAGGAAACCGGAAAGTACTGCCCGAATGACAGGGGAAACCTGCTCTATAACAGCACAGGCGATGGGATAAAGAATATCCAGGACGGTGTGTACGACGCCGGGACGCGCACGCTGACGCTGACCTTCCGGCAACGGATCGCCATTCCGGCTGAGGGAACCGTTGTCAATGTGGCGTTTACTATGTATGAGAATTTCGGCTTCCATGCCAAGGGATGCGAAAACATCCGGCTTGAGGGCGCGTATTTCTATCACACAACCGGTATGGCGATTGGTATGTCCTCCTGCCGCAACATTTACCTGAACCGGGTGTTCCTGTCCCCGCGCGAGGGAATGCTCATGACGGCTACGGCGGACGGACTGCACTGCATGAACTGCACCGGTGACATCGTTATCACGGGTTGTGTCTTTGAGGCATCGCACGACGACTGTATGAACATCAACGGACGATACCTGACAGTCAAATCCTCGGAGGGGAACACCCTGACGCTTACCGGGTTGGATGTGCCGGTGTTCCCCGGCGATGTGCTGGAGGTGTACAGTAAGGAGGATCTGCATATAGTCGGCAGCTTCACGGTGACGGCTGTGGACGCAAAGACCGGCATTCTGACAGTGGCGGAGGATACGGCTGGTGCGGTCACGGATTGCTTTGCCGCCAACATCACGCAAAGCCCGACGCTGACCGTCCGGGACTGCCTGATGGGCAACAAGCGTAATCGCGGAATGCTGATCCAGGTGCGCAACGTGACGGTGGAAAACTGCACGTTCCGGAACATCTGCCACGGTCCCGTGCAGATATTCTCGGTTCCGTCCTCGTTCGGCGAGGGCATTATGCCCGCCCATGTGTCCGTGCGAAATTGCAAATTCTTCCGTTGCGGTGCGACCGACGTCAACATATTCTCCTGGAGCGCCACCGGCGGCACTGCCCCCGGTACCGTGCAGGATGTGAGCGTGTGCAACAACTTCTTCTGTGAAAGCGTATACTATCCCGTGCAGGTCAGTACGGGTGGAAATGTCACAGTGGCGGACAATCTGTTCGACCGCATCGGCACGCGTCCCGATCCGATGAACCCCCGGTGCGCCGTGCGTGTCACCTGCTCGCAGGATGTCACGGTGCGGAACAACTGGATGCTGCCGTTTGCCAAGCGCTTCACCGTGATGAATACCCGGGAAGCGTCGAAGGATAAGCGCAACCAGCGTGTCGTGGAAGAGGGGAGTGTCCTGCTGGAAAAGAAGTAAAGCAGGCTGAAGGGAACAGCCAAAACGCAAAAGGGACTGCCGATGGCTTTCCATATGTCCGGAGGTGCCCATATGTCAAAAAAGCTATGCGCCGGGGATTCCGGCGCATAGCTTTTTTCGGTACTCAGGCTCCGAATTATCCATGCTTGCAGGGTTCGCGGAAGAAATCGGTCAGATCCATGCCCCAGCGGCCGTCCGCTTCCGGCGTAAAGCCTATGGAGCGGACAAGTCCTTGATTGTCCCGGAGAAACGCCGCATCGTCAAAGAAGGCACGATGCACGCCGCACAGATCGATGAAATTCAGCGTTGCCCGCCCCAGCACGAACAGCGATTCTACCCGATCGCGGTCATTCAGCGTTTGTCCCTGTACCGTGGCAAGATCGCGGATGACTCCGCCCCGGTCGCTCATACGGAACTGGCAGATCCCGGTCAGGACGCCGTCGATTGTTGCGCGATACGCCATGCAGTCGGCATCGTACTCAACGCCGCACCGGGCGCAGATTGCCTCCTGCTCGATTTTTGCCTGAATCGGAAGAACCTCCAACATATACAGCTTTTCCTTTCCTATTCATGTTTTTGCCACTTCAGCTTCAGCCGCGCAGGAGCCTGATTTCACGCTCGCTGAGCCGTCGCCACTTGCCCTCCGGCAGGTTTCCGAGCTGTAAAAAGCCCTCGCTGATGCGCGTCAACTTGCGCACGACCAGTCCGGCTCGCTCGCACAAACGCCGCACCTGACGGTTCCGTCCGTCGTGGATGGTTACCTCCAGGATTGTCTGCACGCCGTTCGAAGCAATCTTGCGGACCTGTGCCGGTGCCGTTTCGTGACCGTCGATCACGATGGGGGCAGTCATGCCCGTCATCTGCTCCGTTGTGGGCGACCCGTCCACCAAGGCAAGGTAGACCTTCTGCACCTGATGCCGGGGGTGTGCCAGTCGGTTGGCAAGCTCGCCGTCATTGGTCAGCAGCAGCAGCCCGTCCGAATCCATGTCCAACCGTCCGATGGGGTACAGCCGGACACCCGCATCCGCAACCAGCTCCGCGACTGTATGCCGTCCCCTGTCGTCCGACAAGGTAGTCACGTAGCCGCGCGGCTTGTTGAGCATGATGCATACCTTGTCCGCTTGCACCGGCAGGCGGACGGGCTTGCCCCGCCATGTGACGGTGTCCTGCCCCGGCAGGATTTTTTGCCCCAGCTCTGCCGGGGCACCGTTTACCCGGACTTCCCCCCGTTCGATTGCGGCTTCTGCCGCCCGCCGGGACATGACCCCGCAGTCGGTGAAGTATTTGGAAATCCGGACGGGTTGTCTGCTTTCATCACGCATATGTATAATCCCTACACTTGTCTGAATATTTTTCGGAGACGCTCAAGAAGACTTTCCCGGCGCGGCGTCTCCTCCACGCTGTACAGTGCTGTCAGGGGAACCTGCCCGATACACACGGAACCGCCTTCCGTGTCCAGATACCAGACCAGCCGTCCGAGCGTCTGCCCTTCGGCGACCGGCGCAAAATCAAACCGGGGCAGCTCCGTGACACGGCGGATCGTCCCTCGCTCACGCGGCAGGACAACGGTGAGGCTGTCCGGGCATCGCACCAGCGTATATGCCCGTGTGCCGGATACGATCCACATTGGCGTAGCATCCGCACCGTCGGCAGTCAGTTTGACTGCCTCCAGACGGGAGAACCCGTAGTCCAGCAGGGAGCGGTGATCGTTCCAATCATCCGGTGCTCCCAGCGTTACCGCTATCAGCATTACGCCGTCCCGTTCGGCGGCGCTGACCAGACAGCGCCCGGTCTTTTTTGTAAATCCTGTTTTGACGCCGATGCAGCCGTCATATTCCCGCAGCAGCCGATTGTGGTTCAGCAGCAGGCGGACGCCCTCACTGCCGCGCAGGGGGATGACTGTTTTCTGCGTTGATACGATCTCCCGGAAGTCCGGATTCTCCAGTGCCGCGCGGGTTATCAGCGCCAGCTCGCGCGCTGTCGTGTAGTGCGCGTCATCGTCCAGTCCGTGCGGGTTTACAAAATGCGTATCTTTCAGACCAAGCTGTGTGGCATAACGGTTCATCCGGTCGGCGAATGCGTCCACACTGCCGTCCACCGCTATGGCAATGGCAACGGCGGCATCATTGGCGGATTCCAACAGCAGCGCGTACAGTAATTCCTTCAGCGTCAGGACTTCGTCCTGCGCAAGGTAGACCGAGGAGCCTTCTACCCCGACCGCTGCCGCCGGGATCCTTACGGTTGTGTCCAACGGCAGGGCGTCCAGCGCCGCCAGCGCGGTCATAATCTTGGTTGTGGATGCCATCGGCAGGCGCGCATCGGCATTCTTCTGCGCCAGCACGGCGCCGGAGGATGCCTCCAGCAGGATATGTGCCTTTGCCGATGTGTGCGTTCTCTCGCCAGGCGGCGGCAGGAGATTTGTCAGCGCCTGCCCACCGGACAGCACAGCGCCCGCACCCTGCGGTACGGCGTGGCTGCTCACGCGCTCCGGCACAGACCGGCAGGACAGACAACAGCACAGGGACAGACACAGGAGCAGCAGTATCGCGCGTGCGCCCGCCCTGCCTGTCCGGTTGCTTCTTTTGCCACACATGAACATTCCCGTTCCTCCATACTCTGATTCTGCTTACAGAATATGGAGGGACGGGAAATATTATGCACGCAGGGAAATCGGAATAAGTGCCGGATTGCGCGATTGCGCGGCGGTTGCTTACTCGTCCTTGGACTTGTCCTTGCCCAGCAGGGACTTGACCTTGGCGATGATCTCAGGCGAACGATCCAGCAGGTTTGCAATCTGCTCGATGGGATCGGACGGGGACTTGACACCCACGTTAATCATGTCCACATTACCTTCCGCGTCAACGATCAGGAAACCGAGGGGCTGCATGGTCAGACCGGTGCCGCCGCCTGCGCCGAAGTTCTTGGGTTCCTTGGAGGGGTCGGTCTTGCCGGCATAATCCAGTCCTCCGGTAGCATACGCCATGGAAACCTTGGAGATCGGGATGATGGTGGTGCCGTTTGCGACGATGGGCGTACCGATGACCGTGTTGGTGTCGATCAGGTTTTTGATGTTCTGCAGAGAGGTAGCAATGACGTCCTGCATCTTGTTTTCGTTTGCCATGATAAGAGTTCCTTTCTCAGTGTGTAATTTTATGTGTTCTTATTGGTATACGGGGAAAAGCGGGCTCCGTCAGCCCACGCCGTCCGGGGTTTCCGGGCAGAGCGGGGCATCCGGTGCCATGGGTGTGTCGGGGAGGCGCGAGGGGGCGGGATTCTTGGGATCGGGTTTGATGCGAATATACCCGCGCAGGAAGGCAAACCCAGCTTTGATCAGCGCGCCCAGAATGTTGCCGAGGCTGACCCGGAAGGTCAGCTTGCAGTCAAACGCCAGGGACGAGGTCAGAAAATCCGGCTCTATGGAAATGTCGGCTTTCTTCAGTCCGTCCACGTGGGACACCTTACCCAGCACCGCCATGAGGTACTGTACCGATTGGTTGACCGTTCCGTACAGAACGGCAGCCGTCATCGCGTCCCCGGCGGCGACCTTGATGTGGATGCGGGCAACCTTGATGTGCAGCTTCCCGAAGAACCGGGAGAAGAACAGCCCGGCAACATGCGCGATCAGTGGGATCATGTCGGTCAGCTTTGGCTTTTTCGCTTTTTCTGCCGCCCGGCGAGCCCTCAGCTCCTCCCGGGTCAGCTTGGCGTCCTCGGCTGCTTTTTCTTGCTTTTCACGTTGCTTTTTTGCTTTTTTCTCCGCCTTTTTCGCATCCTTTTTGGCTTGCTTCCTGGCGGCGGCTGCGTCCCGCTTGCGTATCTTTTTGAGCGTGTAATGGCTCAGCTTATACTTTTTCGGCTTCTTGGGCAGGATGCGGATCGGAATACCCAGAAACCGTACGGTCAGCGCGAACTCATCCGTTACGTCAATGGTAATGAATGCGTGTGCGCCGAACAGGATGATAAAGAACAGCAGGATGCACCCTATGACAATCAAAGCCGTCATGTGACCGCCTCCTTTCCGTCAGAATCCTTAGCCTGTTCCGAATGAACGCCTCCGCCCGGGGGGGCGTCATCCGCGTCGGGGGATTCCGGGGCAGTGTCGGTGTTCTCGGCGTCGGCACTCTGCTCGGCGGTGCTCAGCGCTTCCGTCTCCGGCAGATCAGCCAATGACTTCAGTCCGAACACGCGCAGAAACTTTTCGGTGGTGCCGAGCAGAACCGGACGCCCCGGCGCGTCCAGCCGTCCGACCGGCTCCAGGAGCCCCTTGTCCAACAGGGAAGAGACTGCATAGGAGCTGTCCACCCCCCGGACGGTATCAATGAATGCCCGCGTCACGGGCTGGTTGTATGCCACAACCGCCAGCACCTCCATGGAGGAGGCGGACAGATTGCCGCCGCGCCGGATGTCCAGCGCCTCGCGTATCAATGGCGCGAACTGCTCGCGCGTGCAGAGCTGGCATGAGTCCGGGAAGAGCAGGAGCTGAATGCCGCGGTGTCCGTACCTCTCCGCCATGCGGGCGGTCAGACTGCGGACGTCCCGCTCCGAAAGACCGATGACAGCCGCCAGCTTCCCGTAGCTGACCGGATGTCCGGCGGCAAACAGGATGGCTTCCATCGCCATTTCCGCCTGTTCGATGACTGTATGCACCGCATCCGGCGATACGGTCCGCCCGGATGCTTCCTCCGTCGCGTTCATGTTCCGTCCCTCCCTTCACTTTCTGCCGTGTCGTATTCGGACACCGGCATGTCTTTTTCGGGCTCGTCGCCTGCCACAAAGGCGGCGTCTGCGCCAAACACGGTCTCCGGCGCGTCGGGCGGCTCCAGAAGCAGCAGCCGCCGGAGCTTGACCAGCTCCAGCACGCCCAGAAAGATGGCGATCATGTCCGGCAGGGACACCGCATCCTCCAGCAGGGTGTTCAGATGCACCGGCGTATCCGTCCGACTTGCCTCAGTCCCAGCCGGGCGGAAGTGTCGCAGAATGCCTACAATCTTTGCCTCCACCGGCACGATGGGCGAGGCAATCATAGGCGTGAAGGTCACGTGCTCAGCGCGGGGTTTTTCCTCCCGGTACGCAATGATGCGCCGCACAGCCTGACACAGCGATACCACCGACTGATCGGCAACATAGGTCTTGTCCACGGTAATTTCGTCCGTGTCCTTGACCATTCGCCCGGAAAAGGTGGCGTAGGCGGAGGTCAGACGGACTGCCGCTGCCTTTGCCTGCTGGTATTTGAGCAGTGCCTCCGCCAGTCCGGCACGGGGATCCTGCTCCTCCGGTTCCGTGCGCGGCAGGAGCATTTTGCTCTTGATGAGCATCAGCTCGGATGCCATGACGATGAATTCGGAGGTCAGATCCAGATCCATCGCCTCCGCCTCGCTGAGGTACGCCATGTACTGGTCGCAAATCAGTGAGATCGGAATATCGGTTATTTCAACTTTGTTCTTGCGGATCAGCGCCAGGAGCAGATCCAGCGGTCCGTCGAATGTCTGCAGATGGTATGTCAGGTCTTCCACGCTGTCGGCTCCTTTCTGCTATATTCGTTTCAGTTTCGGTCAGGCGAACAGATTCTGCACATAATCCAGCATCCACCCGAGAGCATAGGCATCCTCACCGGAGGTCAGCCCGAACACGTACAGCAGTCCGTAGGCAACCTTGCTCAGTGCCCAGCTCAGCGGACCGGACAGCGCACCCAGCGCAAAGAGCAGGAGAAACGCAATCATGATATACCGCTCATAGCGCATGACGCTGAAGTACCATTTCGTAGGCAGAAACGCATAGAAAATGCGGGATCCGTCAAACGGCGGGACGGGAATCAGGTTGAAGATCGCAAGGCTGATATTCATGACAACGCCGAGATACAGCAGAAACAGGAAAAGTGCCGCGATCATGAAGCCGACCGATGCCGTGAAATCCGTGCCCATCAGCTTAGCCATGTGGTATGCCTGCGTTTCATCGACCCAGCGGCTTGTGCCGATCAGCATGACGATACGCAGAACAATGATGTGCAGCAACGCAAGGCACAGGTTGGAGAGCGGTCCGGCGGCGCCGGTCAGCGCCATATCACGCTTCGGATTGCGGAAATTGCGCGGCTGGATGGGAACCGGCTTTGCCCAGCCGACGTGCGCTACGATCATGCAGATCGTACCCAACGGGTCAAGGTGCTTGAGCGGATTGAGCGTAATGCGCCCCAGATTGCGCGCGGTAGGATCCCCCAGCTTGTATGCCATGAGTCCGTGCGCCGACTCATGTACCGAAAATGCCATGAGAAGCACCGGCAGGCTCAGCAGGTATACGGGCAGATCGCGCAGAAAATTGCTGAAGAAGGTCAACGGGTTATCTCCTTTCGCAGGTATGTGCAACGGTCAGAAAACATCATTGCGTACCACATCCTCATACGTCTCGCGCCTGACTGCCACGAACGGTTCGCCGTCGCGTATCATGACAAGCGCGGGGCGCGGCAGGCGGTTATAGTTGGATGCCATCGAGTAGTTGTATGCCCCCGTTGTCAGGACAGCCAGAATATCGCCCCGTGCAGTAGGCTGGAGCGGCAGATTTTCCCCGATCAGGTCGCCGGATTCACAGCACCGTCCCGCCAGCGTTACCCGCCACGATTGCTCCGCGTCGGGACGGTTCGCAATCAGCGCGGTGTACTGCGATTGATAAAGCGCGTACCGGGGATTATCCGGCATTCCGCCGTCCACCGATACATAGGTGCGGAAACCGGGAATCGTCTTGACGGATCCGACTGTGTACAGGGTGATGCCCGCCGCCGCGACCAAAGAGCGCCCCGGCTCCAGAATGACGTGCGGCAGGGGAAAGTCCCGCTCGCGGCAGATGGCGCGCATTTCGTTGCCCATATCCCGGATGACGGCGGCATAATCCACAGTGCGGTCGTATTCCGTATAGGGGACGCCCAGCCCCCCGCCCAGATTCAGCTCGTGCGCGACAAATCCGGTTGCCGTGCGCACCGATGCCATGAAATCAATCATGATGCGGGCGGCATCCACGAACGGGTAGCGGTCAAATATCTGCGAACCGATATGGCAGTGGAAACCGCGCAGGGCGATATGCGGCAATCCGAGGGCGTAGCGCGTGATGTCCAGCGCCTGCCCCGTCTCAATCGCGGAGCCGAACTTGGAATCCACCCGTCCGGTAGAAATTGCCTTATGGGTGTGCGGGTCAATGCCGGGTGTGATGCGCAGGAGAATGGACTGAACCCTGCCGGCGTCCGCAGCCAGCCGTTCCAGTGCGTCCAGCTCTTCGCGGTTGTCCGCCACGAAGGTGCCGACGCCCATTTCCAGTGCGTCCCGGATGTCCCGGTCGGTCTTGTTGTTCCCGTGAAAGTATATGCGCGACGCCGGGAATCCGGCGCGGCGGGCGGTGTACAGCTCCCCGCCGGACACGCAGTCCACGCCCATGCCTTCCTCGGCGGCGATGCGGTACATATGCGCACAGCACAGCGCCTTGGAGGCGTACAGCGGCAGGGCATCCTGCCCGAACGCCTCCAAGATCGCCTGCCGGTATATCCGGCACATCCGGCGCACGGCGTCCTCGTCCATGACATAGAGCGGCGTGCCGTACGTCTGCGCCAGTTCAAGCGTATCCGCCCCGCCGATGGCAAGGTGTCCTGCCTGATTGACCGACAGGTGAGGGTAGAGTAGATTCATATGCAAATGCTCCGATCGGAATGCCGCACGGCGGTCATTTCCCGAATTTCAGCCCGGTCAGCCCGCCGATGACGGAAAGCAGTTCGTTCCGGCCTTCGCCCCGCAGGGCAGAGAAGGAAATTACCTGTACACCGGTCAGCAGGGGGTGTGCGGCGATGGCTGCGAGGTTCTCGCGCCGCTCGGTGGTGTTCAGCTTATCGACCTTGGTTGCGACCGCGAAGAACGGGATATCGTTCCCACGCAGGAACGTGACCATGGCTTCGTCGTCAGCCGTCAGCCCCAGTCGGCTGTCCACCAGTTGCACGGCGGCGCACAGTCGGTCGATGTGGGGATTGTTGGTGAAATAGCCGTCGGTCAAAGCCGACCACTTTTCTTTATCCTCCCGACTCCGCTTGGCAAAGCCGTAGCCGGGCAGGTCAACGAGAAACAGCTTACGATCCAGGTCGTAGAAGTTGATTGTGATGGTCTTGCCCGGCGCGGAGCTTACCCGCGCCAGATTTTTTCGGTTGAGCAGGGAATTGATCAGTGAGCTTTTGCCCACATTTGAGCGACCGCACAAGGCGATCTGCGGCATGGGGTCCGACGGGAACTGCCGGATTTCGCCTGCCGTGATGCGCAGGGTCGCGTTTTGCAGATTGACTGGTGTCGGCATGAGTATGACCATTCCTTTCTCACCGACTCCGGGCTGTCGGTTGCCGGTGTATGTTGTCTTCAGGCGGCGGTCAGAACGGCAGTGGCAGTCCGGGCTCTGTCAGCGCCACGCGCAGGACTTCGTCTGCCCTGCGGCAGGGGATGAAGGTCAGATTGTCCCGCGCGGCAGGATCAATCTCCTCCAGGTCGCCGGTATTGTCGGCGGGGATCAGCACCGTCTTGACGCCGGCGGCATAAGCCGCCATAGTCTTCTCGCGCAGTCCGCCGATGGGCAGAACCGCGCCCCGCAGCGTGATCTCACCGGTCATGGCGACATCGCGCCGTACCGGGATGCCGGACAGAGCGCTGACCAGCGCCGTCATCATGGTAACGCCGGCGGAGGGACCGTCCTTGGGGACTGCGCCCTCCGGTACGTGGATGTGTATGTCCTTCTTCCGGTAGAAATCCGAAGGGATTCCGTACTCGGATGCGATGCTGCGGGTGAAGGTCAGTGCCGCGTGGGCGGATTCCTTCATCACGTCGCCCAGCGAACCGGTCAGCTCCAGCTTGCCGGTCCCGTCCAGTACGGCGCACTCGATGCGGAGCATATCACCGCCCGCTTCGGTGTACGCCAGCCCGTTGACCACGCCGGTCTCGTCCTCGGCGGAAACGTGCTCCGGCGTCAGACGGTGCGGTCCCAGATAGCCGCGCACATCCTCCGCCTTGACTGTCACGTGCTTGAGGTCGGGAGTTTCCAGCAGCTTTTTGGCACCCTTGCGGCACAGTGCGGCAATACTGCGCTCCAGATTCCGCACACCCGCCTCGCGGGTGTAGTAATCTATGATTTCCTCGACTGCGTCGGGCGTGATCTTCATGGAACGCTTGTTCAGCCCGTGCTTTTTGAGTTGCTTGGGAATCAGGTGGTTCATAGCGATGGACACCTTTTCCCGCCGCGTGTAGGAGGACAGCTCGATGATTTCCATCCGGTCGATGAGCGGCTTCGGAATGGTGTTCAGCGAGTTGGCGGTGGCGATGAACAGACAGTCGGAAAGATCATACGGCAGCTCCACAAAGTGGTCGCGGAAGTACCGGTTCTGCTCCGGGTCAAGCACCTCAAGAAGCGCCGACGACGGGTCTCCGTGCGCGTCCCGGGTCAGCTTGTCCACCTCGTCCAGCAGGATGAGCGGGTTCTTGACACCGACCTGCGTCAGCGCCGTGATGATGCGTCCCGGCATGGCGCCGACATAGGTTTTCCTGTGCCCGCGGATGTCGGACTCATCCCGCACGCCGCCCAGCGACACACGGATATACTTGCGCTTCATGGCGCGGGCAATGGATGCCGCGATGGAGGTCTTGCCGACACCGGGAGGGCCGACAAGGCAGAGAATCTGGTTCTTGAGATCCGGGGAGAGCTGTTTGACTGCCATGTATTCCAGAATGCGCTCCTTGACCTTTTCGAGCCCGTCATGATCGGCGTCCAGCACCTTGCGCGCTGCCTCGATATTGACACGGTCGGTGGTCGTCTTGTTCCACGGAATCTCCAGGCAGGTATCCAGATAGTTGGTCAGCACCGACGCCTCGGCAGAGCCGAACGGGAGCTTTGCCAGCCGCTCGTTTTCCCGGAGAAGCTTCTTCTGCACCTCGGCGGGCAGTTCCGCTCCCATGATGCGCTCGAAGTACTCGTCGGTATCACTGCCGCCTTCGCCCAGCTCATCCTGGATAACCTTGATCTCCTCCCGCAGGAAGTACTCCCGCTGACTGCGGTTGATGCGTTCACGCACCCGCTTGCGGATATCCGATTCGCAGGACAGCACATCCGCCTCGTGGCGCATGATGAGAATCAGCGTATCAATGCGCACCATGGGGTCAAAGCACTCCAGGATCGCCTGCTTGTCCTCATAGCGGACAAGAATATTTGCCGCAACGAAATCCGCGTACAGTCCGGGATTCCGGATGGTGGAGACGTGCGTCATAATATCCTCCGCTACGGCAGGGATGAAACGCACGACCTGCCGCAGGGCAAAGTTTGCCTCGCGCAGGTATGCCTCGCCTTCAACGCCGCCGTCGTCCTGCGTGACGACCGTCTTGGCGACTACGGTGGCAATGGTATGCTCGTCCAGCGGTGTGATGGAGGAAATGGTCGCACGGCAAAGCCCCTCCGCGATAAGCCGGGTTTCCCCGTCCGGGGTGCGTATGAGCTGCTTGATGCGCGCAACGGTGCCGACCGGGCAGAGCTTGGTCAGTGCCGGCTCGCCGCCGTCCGGCTCAGAAATATCCAGAAGCGATGCCAGCAGGATGTTCTCGCCCACTGTCGCGGCGGATTGCGCCGCGGCGCCGGAGCGGAAGCTGTCCGCAGGGATATCGCAGTTTACGGTCATGCCGGGAAATGTAACAACCCCCCGCAGTACGACCAGCGGGAGAGTCTGATTTTCGGCTTTCTCAATATATTTTGGCATAATGATGATGTAATCCTTTCACAAGAGGGGAAGCACAGATAGAGACAGGCAGTCATTTTCATTTTGTATTATAGCACACTTTCCGGAATAATTCCATAGGGAAAGATGAATTTTTACAATTTTTCGGGCTGCGCGCCGCCGCATATGATCCGCACGGTAAAAAAGGCTGAGTTCCCGTGACGGAACCCAGCCTTTTGGTGCCGCAGATTACACGCGCATGGCACGCATTGCATTGAGAATGGCGATAACGCATACGCCCACATCGGCAAACGACGCGATCCACATTCCGTAAGGTCCGAGCAGGTTCAGCGCCGACAGCACCAGGACTATCAGCTTGACAGCCAGCGCGAAGGTGATATTCTGCCGGACGATGCGCAGAGTGCGCCGCGCAATGCGGATGGCAACCGGAATGGCGGCAGGCTTGTCGTCCATCAGCACCACGTCCGCCGCCTCAATAGCGGCATCGGAGCCCATGCCGCCCATGGCGATGCCGATATCCGCACGTGCCAGTACCGGCGCGTCGTTGATTCCGTCCCCCACGAAGGCGACGCTTCCGGCGCTCTTACCGGCGGAAGCGGTTCCGGACGACTGCATGATGCCTTCCAGCTGCTCGACCTTGTCCGCAGGAAGCAGTCCGGCGTGATACTCGTCCAGTCCCAGCCGTCCGGCAACGTCGCGCGCGACTGCATCGCCGTCTCCGGTCAGCATGACAGTCCGGCGCACGCCGCAAGCCTTCATGTCGGCGATGGCTTGCTTTGCATCGGGCTTGATCTGATCCGCCACCACCAGATATCCGGCATAGCTGCCGTCCAGTGCAACGTAGACGACCGTGCCGGGTTTGTGGCACACCTCGTGCGCGATGCCCCGCCCGTCCATCAGCTTGGCGTTACCGGCAAGCACCTGACGGAGCGGGAGATCAGCCGTACCGCCTACCTGCGCCGCTACGCCGTGCCCTGCCATTTCCTCTGCCGTCGCGGGATGCAGGGCGGCAGGGTCAAGCTGTGCGGCTGCTGTCAGCGCCTTGGCAATGGGGTGAGAGGAGAAGGATTCGGCACCTGCCGCGTACCGGAGCAGGGTTGCCGCATCAATGCCCGCCGCCGGACGGATGTCCTCTACGGCAAATCTGCCCTGCGTCAGCGTTCCGGTTTTGTCAAAGACCACGGTGTCACAGCCGGCAAGCGTTTCCAGATAGTTGGAGCCTTTGATAAGGATTCCCTGCCGGGATGCTCCGCCGATGCCGCCGAAGAAGGACAGAGGCACCGATATGACCAGTGCGCAGGGGCAGGAGATGACAAGGAAGGAAATCGCACGGTACATCCAGTTGCTCCAGACGGAGAAACTGCCGGCATCTATGACCAGCGGCGGGATAATCGCCAGCAGAGCGGCTGAGATTACCACCACGGGCGTATATATGCGCGCGAATTTCGTCACGAAATGCTCGCTCCGGGATTTACGCTCCCCGGCGTTTTCGACCAGCGACAGGATTTTGGAAACTGTGGATTCGCCGAACGGCTTTGTGACCTGCACCCGGATAAGTCCGGTCAGGTTGACACAGCCGCTGATGACGGCATCGCCCACCGTGGCGTCACGCGGCACCGATTCGCCAGTCAGTGCAACGGTATCCAGCGAAGTTGTACCTTCCAGAACGGTTCCGTCCAGCGGGATTTTCTCGCCGGGGCGCACCTGAATGATATCTCCGACCGCGACCTCCTCCGGCGAGACCTCCGTTACGGCACCGTCGCGCTCCAGGTTTGCGGAATCGGGGCGGATTGCCATCAGCGACGAAATGGAGGCGCGGCTCTTTCCGACGGCGATCTCCTCAAACAGCTCGCCGATGCGGTAGAACAGCATGACGAACACCGCTTCCGGATACTCCCCGATAGCCAGTGCGCCGACCGTTGCCAGTGCCATCAGGAAATTTTCATCGAACACCTGTCCGTGCGCAATATTTTTGCCTGCCTTACGCAGGACGCGCCAGCCGATCAGGAAATACGGCACGAGGAACAGGCACAGCACCTGCCAGCTGAACCCGTCCGTCGGCTTCAGCACCAGCTTTTCCAGGACGATGCACAGGATCAGCAGTCCGGCGGTCACGATTATCTCGATCAGGGAACGTTTTTGCTTTCGATTCATTTGTGTTCAGTCTCCTTCCGGACCTGACAGCGCAGTAAACTTCGGCTGTCGGGTTATGCGGATCACTTCAGAATAACGCAGCAGTCGTCGTCCACGCGTGCGCACGCCTTTGCCGCCTTTTTGGCGATCTCATCGAATGCGGCATCGTCTGCCTCCAGCGTCATCCGCTGTGCCATAAAGCTGATGCTGACATAGCTCACGCCGGGGATCTTCCGGACGGCGTCCTCCATTTTTGCGGCGCAGTTGGCGCAATCCAGGTTTTCCATAACAAACACTTTTTTCATGACGGTTTTCCTTTCGTTCTGTAAGAAATGTGGTTACTCCAGAATGTGTTCGGTGCCGCACTCCATGATTGTGCGGACGTGATCATCCGCCAGCGCGTAGATCACGTTTTTGCCTTCCCTGCGGTAGCCGACAAGTCCGGCGGTTTTAAGGAGACGAAGCTGATGGGAGACTGCCGAAACGGTCAGTCCAAGCAACTGAGCCAGATCGCATACGCACATCTCGGAATGCTGTAGTGCCGCAAGAATACGTATCCGGCTGGCATCGCCGAACATCCGGAACAGATCTGCCAGCCGTTGCTGCTGTTCCGGGTCGGGCATCTGCGCACGGACGCACGCCACCACTTCGGGATGGGGCAGTGTCTGCTCGCAGACAGGGGATTCGCAGGGCACCTCGTCGGGTGCGGTCTTTCTGCTGTCTTCCATGAAGTATCATCCTTTCTTGTTGAACGTTTGAGCATCTGTTCAAGTTTTTGTATTATACACCGTGGCGGGCGGTTTGTCAAGAGGTTTTTGAAAAATTTTTTGCGGGATTTTGGGGACGGTTGCTTTTGCGACTGCACCATGCGGCGGAGCGGACCGCGAAAAGATCCGGACGGGGTATTGACAAACCGGGATAATCGCAATATAATGGAAACGGACAGATCCGGGAGAGCATCCGGGGAAGGTATCCCGCGCAAAGCCATGCGGGATACGGCTGCGGGGAGAATTGGCAGGAAAGGAACTTTCAAAAAAGCGAAAGGAGTACAGCGATGAAACTCACTTTTCTTGGCGCCGCACATGAGGTTACGGGTTCCTGTACGCTGTTGGAGGCGTGCGGGAAAAAGATGCTGATCGACTTTGGCATGGAGCAGGGACCGGACATTTATGAAAACAGCGAGATCCCGGTCTCGCCGGCGGAGATTGACTTTGTTTTCCTGACGCACGCGCACATTGACCATTCCGGCAAATTGCCCCTGCTCACCAAGAACGGCTTCCGCGGACGGATATATACGACTGCGGCAACCGGGAGTCTTTGCGCCACCATGCTTGCAGACACGGCACATATCCAGGAATCCGAGGCGGTGTGGAAAAACCGGCGGGCAAAGCGTTCGGGCGAAGAAGGCTATACGCCGATGTATACGCTTGCGGACGTGCAGGCGCTGATGCCGTATTTCTGCACGACTGACTACGGTGTTCCGGTTGAACCGTGCGACGGTATTTCGGTGGAGTTCTTTGATGCCGGGCATCTGCTCGGCTCGGCAAGCATTCGGATAACCGTTACGGAGAACGGGAAACCGCACCGCATTGTCTTTTCGGGGGACGTCGGCGCATCCAATCGCCCCCTTCTCCGCAATCCCTGCGTGCCGGATGCAGCCGACACGCTGATTATTGAGTCCACCTACGGCGACCGTTCCCGCGCAGACACGGCGGCGGGACAGCTCGCGGATACCGAGCAGCGCCTTGCTGAAGTAATTGATTCCACGCTGTCCGGCGGCGGGAATGTCGTGATCCCCTCCTTCGCTGTCGGCAGGACGCAGGAGTTGCTTTATATGCTGCGCCGCATCAAGGAAGAAAAGCGAACGGGGACGGATTTTCCGGTATATCTGGACAGTCCGCTTGCCATCGAGGCAACGCATATCTATCATGACACGCTGCGCAGTTACTTCGACAGCGAAACAAACGAACTGCTGAACAGTGGCATCAACCCGATCGGCTTTGACGGACTGCATCTCACGGTCACGAGCGATGAATCCAGGCAGATCAATACCGATCCCACGCCGAAGGTTATCATTTCCGCCTCCGGAATGTGCGAAGCGGGACGCATACGGCACCATCTCAAGCACAACCTGTGGCGCCCGGAGTGTACGGTTCTGTTTGTCGGCTATCAGGTGGAGGGCACGCTGGGCAGAAAACTGCTGGAGGGTGCGAAATACGTCAATCTCTTCGGCGAGGAAGTGCGGGTATCCGCCGCGGTTCGGAAACTGGACGGCATCTCGGCGCACGCGGATGCGGACGGACTGCTTGCCTGGATCATGGTGATGCGCGAGCAGCCGCAAAGGGTGTACGTCAACCACGGGGCGGATGCCGTGTGCGATAAGTTTGCTGAAACGATCCGGCTGAAGGCAGGGATTGAGGCAACGGCACCGTACAGTGGTGACGTTTACGATCCGGTCAGCGGGACGCGCCTTGCCGATGGCAGCCGCCGGAAGGTTCGGCACGACGACACGGACGGCGGACGTCGGTTTTCCGCCGTGTGGGCAAAACTGTATGCGGCGGGTATGCGCCTGATGCGCGTCATTGAGCGCAGCCGGAACTGTAAAAGCAAGGATCTGATCGTCCTGACAAACCGTATCAACGCCCTGTGTGACAGGCAGGAGAAGGAGATACCCCGGAAATAGGGCGTCATGCGCGTTTTTCTGCCCTTGCGCAGGTTGATAAATAACAGAACCCCTTCACGCAATTTACCTGCGTGGAGGGGTTCTGTCTGAAAGCGGCGGGAACAAACGGGATGTATCAGGGCGTGTCATTGCCCGCATCCGTGCCGGGCTGACCGGCGGGTTGAGTGCTCTGCGATCCCTGCGGCGCGGAAGTCGGCTGGCAACCGTACCCGGATCCGTAGCTCGTCCCGTTGCCCTGGTAGTAGCTGTTGACCGGTTGGTAAGCGGGCTGTCCGGCTCCCGGCTGGAAATAGGTCTGCCCGTATGCGGGCTGCGGGGCAGGGAAGTCGCTGTCCGAGAGGCAAAGCATGAGGATGCCGGCAATCAGGTTGCCGCCGAGAAGCAGCACGCATACGCCGAGCCAGACGGGAACATCTGCCTTACACCGTGCGGCGCTCAGCTTTTTCAGTCCCAGCACGTGGAAAATGATGGCGGGAATCGAACAAACGATAACGACCGCGAGCATGGAATAAATAGCAATGGAAGCATAAGCAACTTCTTCTGTCGGTTGCGTCGAGCCGACGATCCCGAAGAGAGCGGCAAACAGTATCATGGACATCAATGTCAGCCCGACGCTAACCAAGCCGAGGATCAGAAAGACTTTGGCGACTGTTTTCATCTGTATACTCCTTCCGGCAGCCGCGTGGATAATATTGCGGCGACCAACACTACCATTATACAACACGGATGCAGATTTGTCAATAGCCGTGCCGGAGTTTGCTGTGAGGCGGCGTGCCCTCCCCTTCGCGCCACGCATTCGCGGATATCCGTGACAATTCTCATCCTCGCCTGTATAAAACCCCCAGGAGCGGCAGAAACTATGAGCGTACCTGAGAGATGCCGCCGGACGGGCAGAAAAACTGCCGCGCAGCGTCCGCCGCACCGCCGGGGCTACACACCACCTGAAAAAAAGGAGAGAATCAGAATGGGAAACAGCTACAACACGGACGACAAGAGCACGGCAAACCGACTCAAGCGGTTTATTGCCAACCGGGCAGTTATCGTCACCATCGTAACCCTGCTTCTGGCTGTGGGCGTGATCGTGGCGGTCACGGTAGCGGCTAACCGCTCCCGCAGACCTATCGGAGGGGAACCGGCATCGGGCAGCGCGACCGCGACCGGGGACGGCAAGCAGGTCATGAACGGGGACGAGACAAAAGTCAATCACAATGCCAACGAAACGCACATCGGCGCGGCAGAAACGGGCAAAGACGAGCCGCTTGTCCTGAGTCTTCCTGCCAACGGGAAGCTCCTGAAGGGACATGACGCGACGTTGCAGGTCTATTCCAGCACCATGGGGGATTATCGGGTCCATCTCGGCGTGGACATTTCCACACCGGAAGGCGGCGAGGTCTGCGCTGCTGCCGCCGGAAAGGTAAGCAAGGTCTGGACGGATCCGCTGATGGGGCAGTGCGTTGCGGTGGATCACGGTAACGAACTGCTGACGGTGTACAAGAACCTGTCCGCCGACCTGGCAAGCGGTATTGCGGAAGGCAAGACGGTCAAAGCCGGTCAGAAGATTGGTAACGTGGGGGACAGTGCCATGCTGGAAATGGCGGAGGAGCCGCATCTGCACTTTGAGGTGACCGCCAAGGGAATTCAGGTTGATCCGCTTGAGTATTTCTCTGCCGCCGACGTGACTGCCATCAAGGCGGCGAATGCCGACACCTCCTTTGAGAGCAGCGCTGTCACCGAAAGCACATCCGCAGGAAAGTGATTCCGCCGTCAGGCGGCATACGGAAGGGGCTGTAAAAAACCGGGTTTTTTACAGCCCCTTTGTACACATAAACAGCTTCAAAACGCAAAAAAGAAAGCACCCCCGTGACCCTGTCCTGCGAGTTGGTATCATGAGTTTGATACTCCGCCGAAAAGTGTGACGAGCGTGCTGTGTGGAACTGGAAGGGTGTTGGGGACACCTTCCGACGCTGTTTCATTATACACCATCCCGGCAGATTTGTAAATATTCAAGATGCACAAATCTGCGTCAAATTTTTCTGCTACAATGCCTGGAAACCTTGACAAACCCCGGAGCGTGTGCTATACTGGCAACACAATTCCGGCACGTTCCGTGTGCCGCCTGAAAGGAAATAAGACCGTGGAACATACAGAATTATTCCGGCAGGCACTGCCCGTTTCGTTCCCGCTGACCGATGACGCGCGCGCTTCAGCCCTGCGCGAAGGCGTGCGCCAGTACGGCTTCCATGCCGCCCTGACTCTGACTGCCCGTCCGGCGTGCGCAAAGCTCCGTATTGCCGGTCGGCATGTCTTTCGCGTATACATAAACCGCAGGATCGTGCTGAACGGTCCTGCCCGCACGGCGCACGGCTATGCCCGGGTGGATGAGCTGGACGTGACTGCCTTTCTGCATCACGGCGTCAATCACCTCGCCGTGGAAATGCTGGTATACGGCGATGTTTACAATAAGTATTCCAACGACTGCACGCTGGAGCCGGACGGCTTTCTGCTCTGCGAGCTGGAGGCGGACGGACAGGTGCTGACCGCGACCGGCGGCGCTGACTGGAACGCCTGCCGCATCGCGGCGCGGGTTGCGAACGCCTCGCGTATCTCCCACTCCCGTGAGGCATCCGAGATATACACGCTGGAACCGGGCTGGGACGGATGGATTATGGGGGAGGCGGACGGGACGCACGGCTTCTGCCAGACTGCCCCGGCATCTGCACCGCGCCTGCTCCCGCATACCGCCGCAACGATAACGCCGACCGTGCGTCGCTTTTCCCGCGTGTGCGGCTACGGCACGTGCGGGATCGACCGCGAAGCGCAACTGCCGCGCCTGTTCTTTGAGGATAACCCCGGGTACTATCCGGCGGGTTACTATGCCTCCCTGTCGGAGTACCCGCTGGAGGATTGCCGCCGCACCCGCGAACGCTCCGATGCCGGCATCCGGCTGACCGGGACGGAGGACGGTCTGACGCTGACCGGCGCGGAGGATTCCTATATCCTGCTGGAGGGCGAGTGCAATACAACCGGCTTCCCGTTTGCCCGCTTCACCTGCGAGAAACCCGGGACGGTTGATATCGTGCGGAGCGAGATCCTCACGCCAGACGGCGACTTTGCATACAACCACAATACCGTTACCCGCCTGCACGTGCCTGCCGGAACATGGAATTTCACGGCGATGGAGGCGGGGGTGGCGCGTTGGCTGAAGCTGTACTTCCGTGGGACGGGTACCGTGACTCTGCACGCTGCCGGAATGCTGGTACACGAGTACCCGGATGCGCACCGTGCATCCTTCCTCTGCTCGGACGGCGACGTCAACCGCCTGTACGATGCGGCGAAACGCACGCTTCTGTGCAATACGCAGGATATTTTCATGGATTGCCCGGACCGGGAGCGCGGCGGATGGCTGTGCGATTCGCTCTGGACGGCGCGCGCGGCGGCGATGTTGCTGGGCGACACCCGCGTGGAGCGCGAATTTCTGGAGACCTTCCTGCTGACGCCCGCAGACGGGATGTTCCGGGGCTTTTTCCCGGAGACGTACCCCGGAAGCAAAGCGGATTATGCCGCCATGACAGGCATTACCACCTGGTCGTTCTGGCTGATGTGCGAGCTGTGTGAGTACGTGCGTCGCACGGGCGATACGGCACTGCGTGACCGATTTGCCGACCGGGTTGCCGCGTTCGTGGATGGGAGCCGGAGTTTCCTTGGGCAGAGCGGACTGCTGGAACGTCTGCCCTGGCTGTTCATCGACTGGTCGGTGTCCAACTACGGCGAATACCAGACGCCCATCTCGGTTCCCGCCAATGCGCTGTATGCGTATACGCTGGCTGCGCTCGGCAGGCTGTATACCCGTTCCGACTGGTGCGCGGAGGGGGAGCGGATGCGCGGGATTCTGCGCGCGGCGGTGCTGGACGGACGTTTACCGGAGACTGTCCGGACAATCCCGGACAGCTTGGAACGGCATCCGGACGGCAGGCTGCACGGGCGCGGGCGTTGCTCCGAGACCGGAATCGCCACTTGCCTCTGGGCAGACCTGTTTGCACCGGGCGAATTGCCGGCGTTGGATGCCGCCTTCCGCGACTGTATGGGCTTTTCGCCCCGCTTTGCGCCCGACCCGGAGATCGGGCGGAGCCAACTGTTCATCGGGCTGTGCATCCGGCTGGATGCACTGGCGCGGCGCGGCTGTTACGACAGACTGTACGGGGAGCTCAACGCCCTCTATCTGCCACAGCTCCGGGAGGGACCGGGTACGCTCTGGGAGAGCGTCTGCATGGAGAATTCCTCCCGCTGTCACGGATTTACTTCCCATGCGGGCGTGCATCTTGTGCGCGACGTGCTGGGACTCGGGGAGCCGGACGGACTGGATCGGACGCTGACGGTGGCACCGCATCCGTGCGGCTTGCGCTGGGCGCGGGGGACATTGGATCTTCCGGAGGGCGTGGCGGCGGTCTCGTGGCGGTACGACGGGGACAGCTTTTCCATGTCCTGCCAGATACCGGACGGATACGAGGTTCGCATCTGCCCGCCCCGCGAAGTCGGGATGCTGGAGCCCGGGCGGGTGCATATTACGGTGAACGGCAGGGAAATACGATGAAGGAGGGGATGCGCATATGGCGGAAACAGTGACCGGCAGAGCGCATCCCGCTTTGCCGTCTGCGGCGCGGCGGGTATTCCCGCGGGTATTCCCGCGGGTATTCCCGTGTATCCTGCTTGCAGCCGTGCTGGTGCTGTGCCTTGTTCCGGATGATTCCCGCGCGGTTGCGCCGGGGACGGCAGAGTTCATCTTTTTTGATGTCGGGCAGGGGGATGCCTCACTGATCCGGACGGAGTCCGGCTGTGTGCTGATTGATACCGGGACGAACCTCTCGGAGGATACGCTGGCGGCTTCGCTGGAGTGGCTGGGTGTCCGGCGGATCGACTGCCTCATCCTGACCCACGCGCATGAGGACCACATCGGCGGCGCAGACCGCATTCTCCGGGACTTCGATGTGCGGGCTGTCATCGCCCGGGACACCGGCGAGACCGATGCGGCAACCCGGCGGTTATGGGATGCCGTCCGGGTGAGCGGCGCCGAGCAGGTGACGCCTGCCGGCATAACGACCTATACCGTGGGCGGACTGTGCCTGGATGTAGCGGTTCCGTTTGCCGAGCCGCAGTCTGCGGGCAATGACAACAGCCTGATCGTCCGGGTGCGCTTCGGCGAAACAACCTTCCTCTACATGGGAGACGCCGAGGCGGCGACCGAGCAGGTATTGCTTGCGCGTCTGGCGGACGGGGATTTTCTGGATTGCGACGGGCTGAAGCTGGGGCACCACGGTTCGGATTCCTCCTCCGGTTCCGCGTTCCTGCGCGCCGTGTCGCCGCGTTACGCCGTAGCTTCCGCCGGGGGAGGAAACAGCTTCGGTCATCCGCACGCGCGGGTGCTTGCCGACCTGGAAGCGCTGGACTGCACCTGCCTGCGGACGGACGCGAGCGGCACCGTCGTGCTGGTCTCGGACGGCAGAACGCTGCGCGTCGGACCGTGACCTGCACGGAACCGTCACGCTCTTGTCATTTTCCCCACATGATTTCCGCCTCTTTTGTTAGCTGTTCCGCCCTGAATGCCAAAAAAAATAAGACGAAATTGTAAATAATGACTTTTTTGTTGCCCAAAGCACCAAAATAATGCTTGACAAATTGTCTATTATGTGGTATAGTAGTTGCGAAGAAGTTCTGAACACGTCGGAAACGGCTGTCAGGATGAACAAATGCCGGAGATGTGATCCCGTGTCCGGCACGCCCGGAAAGGAGATGCGCGGATGCCCCATTTCTTTGTGGATACGGCTGCCGTGCGCGGTTCCGGAGTCGTGCTGACAGGTGAGAACGCCCATCATGCCGCCTATGCCCTGCGGCTGGCGGTCGGGGATGCCATCACTGTGTCCGACCAGCACACGGTTTATGATTGCGTGCTGACGCATTTCGGGGACGGCGAGGTTACGGCAGAAATCCGCGAGGCGCATCCGGCAGACGCAGAACCGCCTTATCGGGCGGTGCTTTTTCAGGCACTGCCGAAAGGCGATAAGCTGGACACAGTCATTCAGAAGGCGGTTGAGTGCGGCGTGGCTGCAATCATCCCGTTTGAGAGCAGTCGGTGCATCATGCGCGCCAAGCCCGAAACCGAGGAGCGTAAGACGCAGCGTCGGGCACGCATTGCGGAGGAGGCGGCAAAGCAGAGCCGCCGCGGTCTGATCCCGGAGGTTATGCCGACCGTGACTGACTATGCAGCTGTGCTGCGGCAGGCAGCGGCGTGTGACCTTGCGCTGTTTTGCTACGAAGGGGAAGGAACACGTTCATTGCGCACCGTGCTGGACGGATTTGTTCCGCCGGCGGGACGTGTGCCTACGGTGGCAATCGTTATCGGCAGCGAAGGCGGTTTTTCTCCCGAGGAAGCGGATGCCGCATCGGATGCCGGGCTCTGCCTGTGCGGACTGGGGCGGCGCATCCTGCGGACAGAGACGGCGTCGGGCTTTGTGCTGAGCTGTCTTGCCTATCGGTTCGAGCTGTGAGCTTCCGACTGTTTTAGCCGCGCGTGGTGCGGTATTGCCCTTCGTTTTTTTCCGCCGGGGGCGGTCGTTAATAAAAGGGAGTCTCTGAGAATTCCGCCGTTTTGCCGTGCGGGCGATTTTCGGAGCCTCTCAAATGCTGCAAGGAAAAAGGAAAGAGGTAAAAGATCATGTCAAACAGATTGTTTCAGAGTGTCATCCACCAGATGAAGGATGCCGTTGGCGGTAGGATCATCGGCGTAATCGACGAGACCGGCGTGATTATCGCGTGTTCCGAGCTTGTCAAGATTGGGGAGGTTCGTCAGAGCATTCGGGATGAGATGGCGTATTCCGCCGACATGATCGTAACCGGTGGCTGCACCTACCGCCCTTTGACCAACGGAACCAAGCGCGAGTATATCACTTTTGTGGAAGGCGAGGACGCCGAGGCGGATATGATTTCCCGCCTGCTTGCCGTTTCGCTTTCCAACATCAAAAATCTGTACGATGAAAAGTACGACAAGGGCTCCTTTATCAAGAATGTGGTGCTGGACAATATCCTGCCCTCCGACATTTATATCAAGTCCAAGGAACTGCATTTCAACGCCGAGGAGTGCCGCGTTGTGTTCCTCATCAAGTTCTTCGGCAAGACCGATATGATGCCCTATGAAATGGTGCAGAATATGTTCCCGGATCGCACGCGCGATTATGTCATCAGTGTGTCTGAGCATGACGTGGTGCTGGTGAAGGAGGTCAAGCAGGGAACCGAGACCGCCGAGATGGAGAAGGTCGCCGTCAACATTGCCGATACGCTGTCGTCCGAGTTCTATACCAAGGCATCCATCGGCGTGTCTACGGTTGTGGAGAACATCAAGGATCTGGGCCGCGCTTACAAGGAAGCGCAGATTGCGCTGGATGTCGGAAAGGTGTTTGAGACCGACAAGAACGTCATCTCCTATGAGAATCTCGGCATCGGACGGCTGATCTACCAGCTGCCCACCACGCTGTGCGAGATGTTCCTGCAGGAGGTGTTCAAGAAGGGCAGCCTTGAATCGCTGGATCGCGAGACACTGATGACCATTCAGTGCTTCTTTGAGAACAACCTCAACGTTTCCGAGACCTCGCGTAAGCTGTTTGTTCACCGCAACACGCTGGTGTACCGGCTGGAGAAGATCCGCAAGCTGACCGGGCTGGATCTGCGCGAGTTTGAGCACGCCATCACCTTCAAGGTGGCGCTCATGGTCAAGAAGTACCTCAATTCCAAGAACCCCGCAAAGGTCTGAAGGCGCGCTTTTTCGCCGCCATGTCGGCAACTGCAAAAAAACATTATTCCAAAAGGACTCCCGCCTTGCCGGCGGGAGTCCTTTTGCCTGCATAGCGTAGTCCGGGATGCCAAAGGGGCAGTATAAAACTCATTTTGAGTTTTATACTGCCCCTCGGAGAGCGGACAACGGATCAGTTGCCGGCCCGCTTTTTCTGTGCCAGACGGTAGAACAGCTTGCACAGCTCGACAACGGGAATGACCGAAATGGCGAGTGCCAGCGCTATACCGTACTCGGGAAGGTTCAGCTCTGCAAGGCTGAACGCTTTGGCAAGGAAGGGTATTTCAATGACGGCGGTGGTCAGGATCAGGGACAGCGCACCGGCGCCCCAGAGCCACTTGTTCTGAGATTTGATGGCAAACACCGATCCGTGCAGGGAACGCATATTGAAGGAATGGAAAATCTCACCCATTGACAGGGTCAGAAACGCCATGGAGTAGCCCAGCATCTGCGCACTGTACTCACCTGCGGCGATGGCTGCCGCATGGTGCATATCCGCCAGCACGTACCGACCGATGCAGTAGGAAACCAGCGTGATGACCGTCATATACACGCCCTGATAGGCGACGGCTATGCCCATACCGCCAGCGAAAACGCCCTCTTTGGGATCGCGCGGCGCTTTCTGCATGACGTCAGCTTCCGGTTTTTCCAGACCAAGCGACAGGGCAGGGAAGCAGTCGGTAATCAGATTGATCCAAAGCAGATGGACAGGCAGGAACACGGTGAAGTCCTCGCCGATGATGATGCCGATCATAGTCGCGCAGAAGATGGTCAGCACCTCGGACAGGTTGGAAGCCAGCAGGAACTGGATTGCCTTGCGGATATTGTCGTAGATACGGCGCCCCTCTGCGGCGGCAGACACGATGGTGGCAAAGTTGTCGTCCGCCAGGATCATGTCGGCAACGTTCTTTGTCACATCGGTGCCCGTGATGCCCATGCCGACGCCGATGTCGGCGTTCTTGATGGAGGGGGCGTCGTTGACGCCGTCGCCTGTCATGGCGGTTACCTTGCCAAGCTTGCGCCACGCATTGACAATGCGCGTCTTATGCTCCGGCTGAACGCGGGCGTACACGGAATACTTCTGAACATCTGTCGCAAATTGCTCGTCGCTGATCTTGTCCAGATCGGCTCCGGTGATTGCCTGCGAGGCGTCGGTGATAATGCCCAGCTCCTTTGCAATGGCGACGGCTGTATCCCGGTGATCGCCGGTGATCATGATGGGGCGAATCCCAGCCCGCCGGCATTCCTCAATCGCCGCCTTGACCTCCGGGCGGACGGGATCGATCATGCCGACCAGCCCAACGAAGCACAGATCACACTCCACGGCATCGGATTCGTACACGGCGGGGGGCGCGGACAGCTGCTTTTGCGCCACGGCAAGCACGCGCAGTGCACGATCCGCCATGCCCTTGTTGGCGGCAAGAATGCGCTCACGTCCCGCATCGGTCAGCGGAACGGCGGCGCCGCCCTCCAGCACGGTCGAGCAACGCTTGAGTATCTCGTCCGGCGCACCCTTGGTGAACTGGATATAGTGTCCGTCCTGCGCCCGGTGGACGGTGGTCATCATCTTTCTGCCGGAATCAAAGGGGATTTCCCCCACGCGGGGCAGCTTTTGCTTCTCACTGTTTTTATCCAGCCCCAGCTTGGCGGCATAGTTGACCAGTGCGCACTCGGTCGGCTCACCGACAGCAGCGCCTTCTCCGGCGTCAAATTCTGCGTCGGAGCAGAGCGACATGGCGTTAGCCAACAGACCTTCGTCCTCGCCTACATGATCGACAACCGTCATTTTGTTCTGCGTCAGGGTACCGGTCTTGTCGGAGCAGATGATCTGCGTACAACCCAGCGTTTCGACTGCCGTCAGTTTACGGATGATCGCATTCTTTTTGGACATGTTGGTCACGCCGATGGACAGCACAATCGTCACAACGGTGGACAATCCCTCCGGAATGGCGGCTACCGCCAGCGAAACGGCGATCATGAAGGTGTTCAGGATTGTTTCCGGCAGGTTTCCGCTGCCGTTCGTGATCAGCGATCCTGCGAGGTTGACCGCGAAGATGACCACGCAGATGCCCACTACCAGGTAGGTCAGGATGCGGCTGAGCTGACTCAGCTTGATCTGCAACGGCGTTTTGCCTTCCTCGGCCTGCGACAGTGCGGAGGCAATCTTGCCCATTTCGGTACCCATGCCGGTTGCCGTAATGACAGCCTTTCCGCGACCGTACACGACGGTGGAACCCATGAAAACCATATTGATGCGGTCGCCGAGCGGCACATCCCCGCTTTCTCCCGCAGACAGGCTCTCGGCAGTCTTGACAACCGGCACCGACTCACCCGTCAGGGCGGCTTCCTCGACCTTCATGCTGGCGCACTCCAGGAGACGTGCGTCAGCGGGAACTGCATCGCCCGCTTCCAGAATGATGACATCGCCGCCGACGAGATCTTCACTGTGTACGGACACCTGCTTTCCGTCGCGCAGTACCTTTGAGGTTGCGGCGGACATTTCCTGCAGGGCGGCGATCGCCTCCTCCGCTTTGGATTCCTGTACCACACCCAGCACGGCATTGATGACGACGACTGCCATGATAATGACGACATCGGAGGGAAAGCTTCCTTCGTAGACAGCCAGCACTGCCGAGATAGCGGCGGCGACCAGCAGGATGATCGTCATCGGCTCGACGAGTTGCTTCAGAAAGCGGAGAATGACCGATTCGCGCTTGCCCTCCGCGAGCTTGTTCTTGCCGTTTTTCTCCAGACGTGCGGCGGCTTCCGCGCCCGTCAGCCCGGTGCCGGACGAACCTACCTTGTCCAGTACGGCATCCGTAGTTTGCAGGTATTCCTTCATGCTCTGTTGCTCCTTTGTTCTTGCTGATAGTCGATAATCGGTGTTGCGAGGGAGCTCTTCCGGCTCATCGGCTTTCGTGATTTGCGGTGCCGCGCCCGGCAGGCTCCGAACGTCAAAAGAGACTTATCTGCCATGCTGTATGGCAGATAAGTCTCACCGTTTCAAGCGCCGCCAGACGGAGCATACGCTCACGCCAGGATGTTGGCAGGCACTGCACTTCAACGTGCCGATTACTCCCCTATCTTATATGTGTATTCTACCATATCCGGATTGGGTTGTCAAGAGGTTTTTTGAAAATAACCCGGCGTGCCACGTGCTTCCTTGACAGAAGTGTTCGCTGTTGCTCTGGCGCAAATAAGAAAACCCCTTGACAACCGCGCGCATCGCGTGTATAATATAGCTGTAAAAATCTTGTTGAAAAGGATGTTTGTTCCGATGACAATTTACGACGAGCTGGTAGCACGGGGACTTATCGCCCAGGTGACCAACGAGGAAGAAATCAAAACCATGATCAATGCCGGTAAGGCAACTTTCTATATAGGCTTTGACTGCACGGCAGACAGCCTGACCGCCGGACATTTCATGGCACTGACACTTATGAAGCGGTTGCAGCTGGCAGGCAATAAGCCGATTGCCCTCATCGGCGGCGGCACGACCATGATCGGGGACCCTTCCGGCAGAACCGATATGCGCAGAATGCTCACGCGAGAGGATATCGACCATAACGCGGAATGCTTCAAGAGGCAGATGGAGCGCTTCATTGAATTCGGCGAGGGCAAGGCGCTGATGCTCAACAATGCGGACTGGCTGCTGAATCTCAACTATGTGGAGCTGCTCCGTGAGGTCGGTGCCTGCTTCTCGGTCAATAATATGCTGCGCGCCGAGTGCTACAAACAGCGCATGGAGAAGGGGCTGTCCTTCTTTGAGTTCAACTATATGATTATGCAGTCCTATGATTTCTACTATATGTTCCAGCATTACGGATGCAACATGCAGTTCGGCGGGGACGACCAGTGGTCGAATATGCTGGGCGGCACCGAGCTGATCCGCCGCAAGCTTGGCAAGGATGCCTATGCCATGACCATCACCCTGCTGACCGACAGCCAGGGAAAGAAGATGGGCAAGACCGCCGGGAATGCCGTCTGGCTTGATCCCAACAAGACTGCCCCCTATGATTTCTATCAGTACTGGCGCAATGTGGATGACGCCGATGTGCTCAAGTGCATCCGGATGCTGACCTTCCTGCCGCTGGAGCAGATCGACGAAATGGCTCACTGGGAGGGCGCTCAGCTCAACCGGGCAAAGGAAATTCTTGCATATGAGCTGACTCGTATGGTGCACGGTGAAGAGGAAGCCGAAAAAGCGCAGGCGGGCGCCCGGGCACTGTTCAGTGCCGGTGTGGACGCAGAGGTGCCGACACTGACCCTGCGCGCCGAGGACTACCGGGACGGCAGTATCGGTCTGCCTGCCCTGTTGGTCAAGGCTGGCTTCGCCAAGTCCACGTCCGAAGCACGCACTGCCATCACGCAGGGCGGCGTAACGCTGGACGGCGAGAAAATCACCGACGTCAAGGCAGTGCTCACGCCCACGGATCTGGCGGAGGGCAAGCTGCTCCGCAAGGGTAAAAAGAACTATATCAAGGTCGTGAACGGGTAATGGAGCAATCGAAAATTGACCGCATCAACGAGCTTGCCCGCAAGGCGAAATCCGGGCAGCCGCTCACGGCGGAGGAGATGGCGGAGCGGGAGGAACTGCGGGCGGAATACCTTCAGGCAGTACGGACGCATATGGCGAACGTGCTGGAGCATACCGTGATCCAGTATCCGGACGGCAGACGGGAAAAGGTGCGCGCCAAGACGGCACCTGTCGCCGCACCGGAGAACCCGGAGGAGCAGATGGTTCGCGCGGCACTTGCGCCGGGCGGTGAGCCGCTGTGCCTGGTTTCGGACAGCGTAGGGGCGACAGAACGGCAGGGTGCGGCACTGGCGCGGCTGTTTGAAGCGTCGGTAGGGACGGATGACCCGCTCCCGCCCTTCGTGGCACTGTACGGGGATCTGGGCGCCGGAAAGACTGCTTTTGTACGTGGGTTTGCCTCCATCCTGGCGCCCGGCGTGGCGGTACATTCCCCGACCTTCGCACTGGTTAACGAATACCGTGCGCCGGAGCATCCGCCGCTTTTCCACTTTGATATGTACCGTATCGGCTCGGAGGATGAGCTGTACTCCATGGGCTATGAGGACTATCTCGACCGGGGCATATGCCTCTGCGAGTGGAGCGAGAATATCCCGGATGCCCTGCCTGCCGAGCGCGTGGAAGTGCGCATCGGAAAGGATGCGGCGCATCCGGATCGGCGCACTCTGTCGGTATGCGTGAAGGGGGATCCCATATGCTGATTCTGGCGCTGGATTCCGCGGCGCTGTCCGGTTCGGTCGCACTGTGTGAGGATGGGGTGCTGATCGCCGAATGTACGGTTTGCACCGGACACACACATTCCGAAACGCTGCTCCCTATGGTCGAGGCTGTTCTGCGGGCGGCAGGACGGCAGGTGGGGGATATCGGACTGTTCGCCTGCACGGTCGGGCCCGGCTCCTTTACCGGTGTGCGCATCGGTGCGGCTACCGTGAAAGGGCTCGCCTTTGGACGGGGTGTCCCCTGCATCGACGTATCTACGCCGGAGGCGTTGGCGGAGAATGGGGTTCAGCTTGCCGCCGCGACGGGTGGCCTGCTTTGCCCGGTCATGAATGCCCGCCGCGAGCAGGTGTTCAATGCATTGTTTGAAGTGCGGGACGGTCAGGCGTGCCGCCTGTGTGCGGATCGCGCATTGCCCATGGTGGAGCTGGGGCATGGATTGGCAGAGGATCCTGCGTATGCGGGACGACCTGTCCTGCTGACCGGCGACGGTGCCGCCATGACCGCGCAAGTGCTGGCGGGTATCCTGCCGGCGGGGCGTGTGGTCTGCCTGCCGGAGCGTGACAGCCGTGTCAGTGCCTATCATGTGGCGCAGTGTGCGTTGCGCGCATATCGAGCCGGGGTTCGCACGACAGACGCGGAACTGACGCCTGTTTACCTGCGGATGTCGCAGGCGGAGAGAGCCCGGACAGAAAAACTGGCGCAAAACGCACCAGAATCCGAAAGAAACGAGTGAGCGAGCATGAAAACGGAGAAAATTATAATCGGTTGCGATCACGGGGGACTGAACCTCAAGAACGCCGTCATCGCGCACCTGCAGGCGGCAGGCGTTTCCGTCGAGGACGTCGGCACGTACACGGCAGACTCCTGCAATTATCCGGAGTACGCCGACCGCGTGTGCCGCAGGATACAGGACGGAACGTATACGCTGGGTATTCTGATCTGCGGTACCGGAATCGGTATGTCCATGGCGGCAAACAAGCACGCGGGAATCCGTGCCGCCGCCTGTGAGAACACCTTTTCCGCGCGTATGACCCGGATGCATAACAATGCCAATGTGCTGTGCATGGGGGAGCGTGTCATCGGTCCCGGGCTTGCCTGCGATATGGTGGATCTGTTTATCTCCACTGACTTTGCGGGCGGGCGGCACGAGGCGCGTGTCGCCATGCTGGACGCACTGGACGGGCAGAGGGCAGAGGGAAGTAACCCGTAAGCATAAACGGAGGGAGGAGTGGCTCATGAGCAGACAGAAAGAGGAAAAATCCGGATCGGAGAATAAAGTTCCTTTCACAACGCGCCTTGCCGATGTGTTCCGCGCAGTGGCTGGAAAGCCCACGCCGCATAACTTTACCTCGGCTGTCATCTGCGCGGCGGGCGCATCGACCCGGATGGGGGGCGACACGACTAAGCAGTTTCTGGAGCTGGACGGTGTGCCGGTGATTGTCCGCACATTGCAGGCATACCAGGAAGCGTCCTGCATCCATGAGATACTGGTCGTGGCAAAGGCGGACGAGATCCCGCTTTACGAGGGAATGAAGGAGAAGTTCGGCTTGTCCAAGCTGACCCGAATTGTTCCCGGCGGGGAAACGAGGCAGGAATCCTCCCGGCTCGGCTCGGATGAGATCAGCCCCAAGGCGAAGTATATCGCGGTTGCGGACGGTGCGCGTTGCCTGACCACGCCTGCTGAGATCGACAGGGTATGCCATGCCGCGTACCAGTGGGAGGCGGCATCCGCTGGTGTTCCGGCGACCGACACGGTCAAGACGGTGGATACGTCACGTTTCGTGGAATCCACAACCGAGCGCGGACGTACATGGCTGGCGCAGACACCGCAGGTGTTCCGCGTTCCGATTTATCGCGCAGCGGCGTATGCCTGCCGGGACGAGGGGTTCCAGGCGTCGGACGACAACGCCATGGTGGAGCATCTGCACATTCCCGTTCGGATGGTGCAGACGCACAAGGAGAACATCAAGATCACCGAACCGATTGATCTTGTGCTGGCGCAGGCGGTGCTGGAAGCACGTCGCGCCGCCGCCGCGCGGGGCGAGCAGGATACGCTGCCGGATGACGGGAGTGCGCCCGCGGATGCGCAGGCGTCCGGGACTCACGCATGAGGATCGGTCACGGGTACGACGTCCACCGGATGACGCCCGGGCGGCGTCTGATACTGGGCGGCGTGGAGATACCGTTTGAGCGGGGATTGCTGGGGCACAGTGACGCGGATGTCCTGCTCCATGCGGTCATGGACGCCGTGCTGGGCGCTTTGGCAGCGGGGGACATCGGGAAGCTGTTTCCCGACCGCGACCCTGCCTATGAGGGCGCTGACAGCTGGGAGTTGACCTGCCGCGTAGCGGAAGTCATGCGGGCGCAGGGATACCGTGTCGGCAATGTGGACGCAACAGTGGTGGCGCAGGCACCCAGACTGGCAGCCCACATTCCTGCCATGCGGGCGCGTATCGCCGACGCATTGGGAACGGAGGTCGGGCGCATCAGCGTCAAGGCGACCACCGAGGAGCATATGGGCTTTACCGGCTCCGGCGAAGGAATCGCCGCACATGCGGTGTGTCTGCTGGAGGAACTGTCACCGTAACGGCAATGGCACAAACCTCTCCGCCTGCCGGGCGTTGCGACGCCCGGACGGGCGGAGTACGGCGCAGTGCCGCCGTGCGCCGCCTGTATATTGCCCTACGAATCCGCAAGTGTGCGCCTGCACACTGTCACGGCAGTTTCCGACATCCTTCGACGTACAGCGACACGGTTCTGCCCAGTTTCAGTCTATGCCCCTGTATCCGGGTCGGTGCGCATCCTTGCGGGCAAACAGGTGCTTCTGCCACCGGACAGTCATACACGGAACCCCGGGATCCGCACGCGGATATCCGGATAGACCACATACGAAAGGAGCGCGCTTATGCTATACATTGCACCTTCCCTGCTTGCCGCCGATTTCTCGGATCTGCAGAATGAGATCCGCCGTATGGAGGATGCGGGAGCCAATTACCTGCATTTGGACATCATGGACGGACACTTTGTGCCGAATATCAGCTTCGGGGCGGGGCTTGTCAGGTCGATCCGGCGGCACACCAGACTGTTTTTTGACGTGCACCTGATGATTTCCGACCCGTTGCGCTATGCGGAGGACTTTATCCGGGCGGGCGCCGACATCATCACGTTCCACTATGAGGCGGTGGAGGATCCGCTGTCTGTGCTGCGCGCCATACGCGCACTGGAAATGCCCTGTGGCATTGCCATCTCGCCCAAAACGTCGGTGGATGTGCTGTATCCGCTTCTCGGCGAGGCGAAAATGTTCCTGATTATGACAGTGGAGCCCGGTTTCGGTGGGCAAGCCCTGATTCCGGAAACGCTCGACAAGGTGCGCCACCTGCGCCGCTACGCCATCCAGCAGGGACGTGAGGTCAACATTGAGGTTGACGGCGGAATCGGTGCTGAAAATGCGCTATACTGCACCGAGGCAGGCGCGAATATTCTTGTGTCCGGCTCCGCACTGTTCAAGTCCCGGCATCCGAAGGCGGCGATACAGAAAATGCGCGAAGCGTACAGGGAGCATCCGTTTTTGGGGTAACTCAACCGATCATGATCCCGAATCGGGAGGGAAAAGGCAGTGGGAGTTGCTTTGAAACATAACACCCAACTTTTCTGCACTTTTTTTCGGAAAGGCTTGACTTTGCACCCGGATTTTGGTATAATAGTGTCGCTTGCGGGAATGTCCCGCGGGTGTATACACAGGGGAGGGCTCTGAAACTGTCACGCACGGCGCATTCCTCGCGTTTTGCCGCGCGCGGATGTAGGGGAGTTCTGCTTACAATCAGAAAAGGAGAGACAAATTATGAAAAAGCTGTTTGCGGTTCTGCTTGCAGCCCTGGCGGCGCTGACGCTGTTCGGTTGCCAGAACACGGAGAAGGATTCCACGGGGAGTGATTCTGCGACTGTCGGTGAGACGACTGCCGATACCGTGAAGGTGATGACCTACGCTGAGTTCCTCGCTGCCGAGGCGGATAGCAAGGTAACGGTTGAGGCGTATGTGCAGGCAAAGCAGTCCTGGTGGAAGGACGACAAGGGCGTTGGCAAGGCTACCCTGTACACGCAGGATCAGGATGGCGCGTATTTCATCTACGAACTGCCTATGGAGGAGGATCAGTACAACAAGCTGACCACCGGCACCAAGATTCGCGTTACCGGCAGCAAGGCGGTGTGGGAAGGCGAGATCGAAATCATGAACGGTACGCTGGATAAGGTGCTGGAGGGCAATTATGTTGCTCCCGCCGTCGATGTGACCGCTAAGCTGGGCACCGATGATCTGGCAACTTACATGAACCGTTTTGTTGCGTTCAAGGGCATGACTGTGGCTGCCAAGAAGGATGCCAACGGCAACGATGTTGCGTTCCTGTACAAGTGGAACGGCGCCGGTCAGGAGGGCGATGACCTGTACTTCGACGTGACGCTGGACGGCAAGACCTATACCTTTACGGTTGAGTCCTACCTGTGCGGCAAGGACAGCGAGGTCTACAAGGCAGTCAAGGCGCTGAAGGTCGGTGACAAGATCGACATGGAGGGCTTCCTGTACTGGTACAACGGAGCCAATCCGCACATCACATCCGTGAAGGCTGCGAAGTAAATGAGAATATGGGGGAGCGGGTCCGCGTGAGCGGCAGGCTCCCCCATCCCTGCATCTGTGCAAGGATAACTGTGATAACTGCACGAAAAAAGGCACTGAAACAGGGAAAATTCGCCCGTCAGGCATTTGACTTGAGGGGCGTTTTGTGCTATAATAAATTGTTTACGGAACCGAAGGGAGGAGCGGCACATGGTCATACTCGGCATAGACCCCGGACTTGCCATTGTCGGCTGGGGCGTGGTGGATTATGCCGGCGCCCGCTTCCGGACGCTGGGCTATGGATCCATTGAGACCCCGGCGGGGATGGATACGCCGCAACGTCTCCTGACCATACGCCGCGGCATGAACGCGCTTCTGAAAAAGTACCGCCCGGAGCAGATGGCGATCGAGGAGCTGTTCTTTACAAAAAATATCACGACCGGTATCCGTGTGGCGGAGGCGCGGGGAATCATTCTGCTTGCCGGCGCCGAAGCAGGGGTGCCCATGGCGGAGTATACACCGATGCAGGTCAAGCAGGCAGTGGTCGGCTACGGCTTGGCGGAAAAGCATCAGGTTATTGCCATGGTGACAAAGCTGCTGGAGCTGCCGGCACCGCCCCGACCGGATGACACGGCGGATGCACTGGCAATAGCGGTGTGCCACGCGCATACCGGCTGTTCCCGGCTGGCAGAATACTTCAACAGGAAGTAAGGGGAGGAAAGAATATGTGGTGTGCTGACAACTGGCGCGATTACGAACTTCTTGACACATCGGACGGCGAGCGCCTGGAGCGCTGGGGCGACTACATTCTCATCCGTCCTGACCCGCAGGTCATCTGGCGCGGGTGTGCCGCCTCGCCCCTGTGGAAGAAGGCAAACGGTATCTACCGCCGTTCCTCAACCGGCGGCGGCTCGTGGGTGAAGAATACGATGCCCGCCGAGTGGCACATTGGCTACGGCGACCGGTTGCGCTTCGTCCTGCGCCCGATGGGCTTTAAGCACACGGGGCTTTTCCCGGAGCAGGCGGCGAACTGGGATTGGTTTTCCGCACTCATCCGCCGTGCGCGGGAGGCGGAGCCGGGACGGCAGGTGCGCGTGCTGAATCTGTTTGCCTATACCGGCGGTGCGACCGTCGCAGCAGCGGCGGCAGGCGCGGCTGTGGTACACGTGGATGCCTCCAAGGGAATGACTGCACAGGCGAAGGAAAACGCCCGCCTCTGCGGGCTTTCCGAGGCACCCATCCGCTATATTGTGGACGATTGCAGTAAGTTCGTGGAGCGTGAGATCCGGCGCGGCAACCGGTACGATGGCATCATCATGGATCCCCCCTCCTACGGGCGAGGACCCGGAGGCGAGGTCTGGAAGCTGGAGGACTGCGTGAGCGGGCTGGTTGGGCAGGCAGAAAAACTTCTGTCGGACAACGCGCTTTTCTTTCTGCTCAATACGTATACGACCGGGCTGTCACCCATGACCATGCGTTATATCGCCGATTTGAGTATCAAACCCCGCCATGGCGGGCATACCGAGGCGGGCGAACTGTGCCTGCCTGTCCGGCAGACCGGATCGCTGCTTCCGTGCGGCGGCAGTGTCCGCTGGGAAGCCTGACGGGACGGAAAGGAGAGCAACCGGATGGAGAACCGGAAACGGGAAAAAGGCGCGCCTTTTATTGAGATTAAGGATCTTTCCTATGCCTACCCCGGTGAGGAGGGACGCGGACAGCAGGTACTGTCACACATCAATCTGACGATCCGGGAAGGCGAGTACACCGTGATTCTCGGGCATAACGGATCGGGTAAATCCACGCTTGCCAAGCTCATCAACCTGGTCATCGACGATTACACGTATGCGGAAGGGCAGATACTGGTCGGCGGGCGGGACGTTATGGCGGACGACCTGACCGAGGAAGACCTGCTGGAGCTGCGCAGACAGGTTGGCATGGTGTTCCAGAACCCGGACAATCAGTTGGTCGCGACCATTGTCGAGGAGGACGTTGCTTTCGGACCGGAGAATCTCGGCATACCCAATCCGGAGTTGCGGGAGCGGGTGGATGCCGCGCTGGCGACGGTCGGCATGAGTGAGTATGCGCACCATGAGCCGCATCGGCTGTCCGGCGGGCAGAAACAGCGCGTTGCCATCGCGGGCATTATCGCCATGAAACCGCGCTGTATGATCTTCGATGAGTCAACCGCCATGCTGGATCCGTTGGGGCGGCGCGAAGTGCTCGCCACGATGGAAAAGCTCAACCGTGAGGAAGGGATAACTGTGCTGTCCATCACGCACTATATGGATGAGGCGGCGCGGGCGGATCGCGTTATCGTGCTGTCGGACGGGCAGATTCTGCTGGACGGCACGCCGGGCGAGGTGTTTGCACATGCGGACACGTTGCGGACGGCAGGATTGGATGTGCCGCAATGTACCGCCGCCGTGCAGTATCTGCAGGCGCGCGGCGTGCGCATCCGGGGGAATCTGAACACACCGGAGCAGTGCGCCGCCGCACTGCTGGATGCATGGCGTACGCGCGGAGGCGCAGGCAGGACACAGGCAGGAAAGTAAGTACCGTATATGATGAGAAAGAAAAACAGGCAGGTATCCCCGGCAGATCCTGCACCGGTAGGTTCGACTGTGCCGGAAAATTGGCAGGGCGGAGATGTCATGCTCCGGCTGGAGCATATCACCTATCGCTACTCTGCCGGGACACCCTTTGAAGTCAAGGCATTGGACGACGTGACGCTGGATATCCGCCGGGGACGCATAACCGGACTGATCGGACACACCGGCTCCGGAAAATCCACCTTGGTTCAGCTGCTGAACGGGCTGACCCGCCCGGAGGCGGGGCGGGTTCTGCTGGACGGGCAGGACATCTGGCAGGATCCGAAGCAGATCAGCAAGGTGCGTTTCCGCGTGGGGCTGGTCATGCAGTACCCGGAATATCAGTTGTTTGAGGAGACCGTGCGGGCGGATATTGCCTTCGGTCCCCGCAATATGCAGCTGTCCGGGGAGGAGATCGCCGAACGTGTGGACGAGGCGGCGGCGTTTGCCGGCGTTGACCCCTCGCTGATGGATAAATCTCCCTTTGACCTGTCCGGCGGGCAGAAGCGCCGCGTGGCGATTGCGGGTATTATGGCGATGCGCCCGGAGGTGCTGGTGCTGGACGAGCCGGCGGCGGGGCTGGATCCGCAGGGACGCCGGGATATTTTCGGCGGCATCCGCGCCTATAACCGGGAAACCGGTTCTACGGTGGTAATCGTCAGCCACAGTATGGAGGATATGGCGCAGTATTGCGATGACGTGGCGGTCATGGCGCACGCGCGCCTCCTGATGACGGGAACGCGGGACGAAGTCTTTGCCCGTGCCGATGAGCTGGAGGCGGTCGGTCTGGATATCCCGGTCATCACGAAACTGTCTGCCTTGCTCCGGCAGGGCGGCATGCCGCTTGACCCCGGTCTGTACACGCTGGAGGCGGCGGAGGCGGCACTCGCGCAGGTGTTCGGACTGCCAGCCGACAGGGAAGGGGGGAGAAAACGATGAAGGGTATGACGTTGGGGCAATACTACCCCGCCGATTCGGTTCTGCACCGCATGGACCCGCGCATCAAAATCCTATGCACGATCGCTTTTATCGTGGCTTCCTTCCTGTGCGTGAATTTTTTTGCCTTTATCCTGCTGGTCGCGTCTGCGGTTGCGCTGATTTTCCTCAGCCGTATTCCGCTGAAGGTCGTCCTGCGCAGCGTGCGCCCGCTGATTTTCATCATGGCGTTCACGGCGGTGCTGAATATCTTCTGGGTTACGGATCCGGGCGCCGACCCGCTGTTTCATTGGCATTTCATCACGATTTACGAGAAGGGACTGTACCATGCTCTGTTCATTCTTTTGCGCATTGTGGCGATGGTTATCGGCACCAGCCTGTTCCTGACCTACACGACCTCTCCCATTGCACTGACCGATGCCATCGAGCGACTGTTGTATCCGCTTGCCAAGCTGCACGTGCCGGTGCACACCTTTGCCATGATGATGACCATTGCCCTGCGGTTTATTCCGACCATCGTGGATGAGACGGACAAAATCATGTCGGCGCAGAAGGCACGCGGCGCGGATTTTACGACCGGCTCGCTTGCCAGCCGTGCCAAGGCGCTGATTCCTGTCATTGTGCCGCTGTTCGCCTCGGCGTTCCGGCGGGCAGACGAGCTGGCGACAGCTATGGAGTGCCGTTGCTATCACGGCGGAGAGGGGCGGACTCGCCTGCGCGTCCTCCGGTGCCATGCGCGGGACTTTGTCTTGCTGGCGGCTGTGGCTGTCCTGATCGCCGGTGTGGTGATCATCAACATTGAGGGCGCCCGCCATGGGTGGCTGTACACCATGCAGATCGGCTGGTTCGTGTAAAGGCTTCAAAACAGTATGACGCAATCTACACACTCCGCACACGAAATTTCGGATGATTTGCCAAATACAAACACAAATAATTGTTGTATGTTCACAAAAACGACGCGATAATCCGTTATTCTGCCCGACCGGCTGCCATGAATTATGTGCAAATTGCACAGCGAATTCGTGCCATGCCGATCGGGCAGACGTTATTTGCCGCTTTCTGTCGAAAAAAATCTGTTGACAGACAAGAGAAAATCTGCTAAAATACCACGTATTGACGGGGCAACCCGCGAAAGGAGCGCAGGAGTGAATCGGAATCCCGATGGAATCGCCGCAGCAGAGGTGCGCGGGCTGATCCGAGAAGCACAGGCAGGCAGTCAGGTAGCGTGCTCCGCCCTGCGGCGGCAGTACGACCCGCTGGTGCAGACGATGCTGAACGGCTTTTACTCCTCGTGCCGTACCGCGCAGGAGCGGAAGGATCTGGCTGAGGAGGCAGAGTATGCTTTCCTCGGTGCGCTTTCCTCCTATGACGTGGGGCAGACGGAGGTCACGTTCGGACTGTATGCGCGCGTGTGCCTGCGCAACGGGCTGGTGTCCGCTGTGCGGCATATAGAGGCGTTGCGCAGACTGCACGTGGTGCCGCTCGCGGAACAGCTGGTGCCGGACAGGGAAGACATCGCCGCAGGCGTGGCGGCGGAGGAACGGTTCGCCGCGCTGTGCCGCTTTGTGCAGGGGAGCCTGTCGGAGTATGAAAATCGTGTCTGGTGGGCGTATGTCGCGGGGACACCGGTGTCGCAGATCGCGGCGGCACTCGGTAAGGACGAAAAGTCTGTCCACAATGCGGTGTACCGGATACGTCGCAAACTGCGTTGCCGACTGGAGACGAGGACGGAGGAATGATGCGCTCTTCCGTCTGACCGCCGGACGGAGTCCCGGTCTGTATGTCCTGATGGTTTAAGCAAAACACGGTAAACGGGATGGCGGTCCGAATCCGCCGAGGGACAACTTTTACTCTATCAAAGCGAGGTAAGAATCATGTACGAAGACGAAGTGATGGATGTGAACGCGGCAGAGCCTGTGTATCAGGACGAGACTCTGGTCTGCAAGGAGTGCGGCAAGGAATTCGTGTTCACGGCTGGGGAGCAGCGCTTCTATGCGGAGAAAGGCTTCCAGAACAAGCCCAAGACCTGCAGAGCGTGCCGCGATGCGCGCAAGAACGGCGCGGAAAAGGCTGAAAAGCCCCGTTACGAGGCAGTCTGTGCCCAGTGCGGTGCCGTTGCATGGCTGAAGTTCCAGCCGCAGACGGATCGGCCGGTCTACTGCGACGCATGCTATAATGCGATGAGGGCAGTCCACCGCTGAGTCTTTGCCTTCTATACGGATCGGCGCGGCAAACGGTAGCGGAATGACCGTTTCCGCATAGGCGTCCGCGCCACGATACGGCGGCGTTTCCCGTGCGCAAAAAGGATACCGTGATCGCTTCACGGTATCCTTTTTGCCGTTGGGCATTAGCGCGTCCCGCCGGCGCTCTTTTGCGTTCCCGGAAAGTTTACACACGCCACTTGCATCCCCTGCCGGGATGTGCTATAATGTGTCGGAAAGAAAACTGTGGGAGGATACCATGCGCTTTTACGGATTTCAAAAAATGACACTGCTTGATTTTCCGGGCAAGGTTGCCTGCACGCTGTTCACGGGGGGGTGCAATATGCGCTGTCCCTTCTGTCACAACGCGTTGCTGGTCACGGAACTGGAGCAGGGAAACGATACATGGGACGAGGCGGAAGTGCTGACATTTCTTCGGCGTCGGAAGGGACTGCTGGACGGCGTGTGCGTCACGGGCGGGGAGCCGACGCTTCAACCGGAGCTTGCCCCCTTCCTGCGGCGGGTGAAGGAATTGGGGTATGCCGTCAAGCTGGATACCAACGGAACACGCCCGGAGGTACTGCGCGCGTTGGTAGGGGAGGGGCTGGTGGATTATGTTGCCATGGACGTCAAGAACAGCCCTGCCCGGTACGCACTGACGGCGGGTGTCCCGGCGGCGGAGCTGTCCGGCGTGTTTACCAGCATGGATTTCCTCCTCAGCGGCACTGTGGACTATGAATTCCGCACCACCGTTGTCCGGGAACTGCACACGGAGGCGGATATTGCGGCGATTGCCGACCGGATTGCCGGAGCGCGGCGCTATTTCCTGCAGAATTTCAAGGACAGCGGAAGCCTTGTGGGTGCCGGAACGTATACGGCGCATACGCCGCAAACGCTGGCGGCGATGTGTAAAATCGCGTGTGACAAGGGAATTCCGACCGAGTTGCGCGGCGTGTGAACGCCCGGCGCCGCCGGAGTGGGAAACCGGGTTGACACAATATCTTGATGATTTTTTGAAATTTGGCACAAAATATAGTAAAAATGGGCTTGACAAACCACGACAAGTATGGTATAGTATAGGAGCGGCGCGCGCGTCGGTGAACTGCCGGACGCAGTACGTACGCCGGAACAAAGTAACAGAGGAGAGGCAGTATGTATACAGTAGTCAAACGGGACGGCAAGGTTGTCAATTTCAACCTGAGCAAGATACGCAATGCAATCATTAAGGCGTTTGATGCCTGTGATTTGCAGTATAATGATGACACCATCGACTTTCTGGCGCTGAAGGTCACGTCCGATTTCCAGTCCAAGATCAAGGAGGATCGGGTGTCGGTGGAGGATATTCAGGACAGCGTGGAGTCGGTCCTGATTAAGGCGGGCTATGACGAGGTCGCCAAGGCATATATCCTGTATCGTAAGCAGCGTGAGCGTATGCGCAATATGAGCAATACGTTGCTGGACTACAAGAAGATTGTGGACAACTACCTCAAGGTCAATGACTGGCGCGTCAAGGAGAATTCCACCGTGACCTATTCGGTCGGCGGTCTGATCCTGTCCAACTCCGGCGCCATTACCGCCAACTACTGGCTGAGCGAGGTTTACGACGAGGAGATTGCCGATGCGCACCGGAACGCGGACATTCACCTGCACGACCTCTCCATGCTGACCGGCTATTGCGCCGGGTGGTCGCTCAAGCAGCTGATCCAGGAGGGACTGGGCGGTGTGACCGGCAAGATCACCTCTGCGCCCGCCAAGCATCTGGCAACGCTGTGCAACCAGATGGTCAACTTCCTCGGTATCATGCAGAACGAGTGGGCAGGCGCACAGGCGTTCTCGTCCTTCGATACATACCTCGCCCCCTTTGTCAAGTGTGATAACATGAGCTATGATGCCGTCAAGAAGTGCATCGAATCCTTCATCTTCGGCGTCAATACTCCTTCCCGGTGGGGCACGCAGGCACCCTTCTCCAACATCACGCTGGACTGGGTTGTCCCGCCCGACCTCGCCGAGCAGAACTGCATAGTCGGCGGCAAGGAAATGGACTTCAAGTATAAGGATTGCCAGCACGAGATGGACATCGTCAATAAGGCGTTCATCGAAACCATGATTGAGGGCGATGCCAACGGCCGCGGCTTCCAGTATCCCATCCCCACCTATTCCATCACCCGCAATTTTGACTGGTCTGACACTGAAAATAACCGGTTGCTGTTTGAAATGACCTCCAAGTACGGCACACCGTATTTCTCCAACTATGTCAACAGCGATATGGAGCCGACCGACGTCCGTTCCATGTGCTGCCGCCTGCGCCTTGACCTGCGCGAGCTGCGCAAGAAATCCGGCGGCTTCTTCGGAAGCGGTGAGTCCACCGGTTCGGTGGGTGTTGTCACCATCAATATGCCCAGCATTGCCTACCAGGCAGCCAATGAGGAGGACTTCTACCGCCGCCTCGACCGGTTGATGGATATCTCTGCCCGGTCGCTCAAGATCAAGCGCCGCGTCATCACCCAGCTGATGGAGAACGGACTGTATCCCTACACCAAGCGTTACCTCGGCACCTTCGCCAACCACTTCTCGACGATCGGACTGGTCGGCATGAATGAGGCGTGCCTCAACGCAAACTGGATCCGCGAGGATCTGACACATACGGCAGCGCAGAAGTTTACCGCCGCGGTGCTGAAGCATATGCGGGAGCGTCTGTCCGATTATCAGGAAATGTACGGCGACCTGTACAACCTGGAGGCAACGCCCGCCGAGTCTACCTCCTATCGCTTTGCCAAACACGACAAGGAGCGCTTCCCGGACATCATCACGGCTGCCCGCGACGGCGATACTCCCTACTATACCAACTCCTCCCACCTGCCGGTCGGCTACACGGAGGACATCTTCACGGCGCTGGATATTCAGGACGAGTTGCAGACGCTGTACACATCGGGAACGGTTTTCCATGCATTCCTTGGAGAAAAGCTTCCTGACTGGAAGGCTGCGGCGGCACTTGTGCGCAAGATTGCGGAGAATTACCGCCTGCCTTACTACACGCTGTCCCCCACCTATTCGGTCTGCCGCGACCATGGCTATCTGACCGGTGAGCAGTATACCTGCCCCATCTGCGGTCAGAAGACAGAGGTGTACAGCCGTATTACCGGCTACTACCGTCCCGTTCAGAACTGGAACGACGGTAAGTCGCAGGAATTCAAGGATCGCAAGACCTATGACCTCGGCGCCTCCCACCTGACGCATACCGGACCCATATCGGGCGGTATTGCATCCGGGGAAACCGAGCAGGAAACCGCCGCACCGGCAGAGATGCAGTCCTGCAATGCGCAGGTTTACCTGTTCGCTACGCCCACCTGCCCCAACTGCAAAATCGCGGCGGCGGCGATGGACAAGCTGGGCATGGTCTATGAAAAGGTGTATGCCAACGAGCATATTGATATGGCGAAGGAGTTTGGCGTCCGTCAGGCTCCCACGCTGGTGATTGTCTCGGACGGCGCGATTGAAAAGTACGCCGGTCTGCCGGAAATCAAGAAGTATCTCGCCGGACTGGCGCAGTAAATCCGACATGGGGGTTCCGCACATCCTCGGCATGAGTCAGCGGTTCCCCCCTAAAAAAAACAAAGCGGTTCCGGCATCCGGAGCCGCTTTCCGCAAGGCGGGGAAGGGGATTGTATGCTGTATTCATCCACAACATCCGGCATGGTCGATGTGTACGGGCTGGAGCGCGGACTTGAGCTGATGATGGACGCCGGGTTTCCGGCAATCGACCTGAATCTGGGAGACAACAACGAATACCTGTTCCGGGAGGACTGGCGCGAGACCGCCGACCGCATCAAGACGCTGGCAGATCGTCGCGGCGTGGTATTCAATCAGGCGCACGCGCCCTTCGGCGGCGGATATGCGCACTATACGGAGGTGCTGGTGCCGCAGATGCCGCGCGTGTTCGCCTTTGCGGGACGTGTGGGCATCCGGCAGGTGGTGGTGCATCCCCTGCAGAGGGGGCGTTACTACGGGCACGAGCAGGAGCTGTTCGACATGAACATGGAGTTTTACCGTTCGCTTGCACCGTACGCCCGCGAGGCGGGCGTGCGTATTGCCATTGAGAATATGTGGCAGAACCATCCGGTCAACGGACACATCGTGGATGACGTGTGCGCGGATCCGCACGAGCTGGCGGCATACTACGACACGCTGGATGATCCGGACTGCTTCACGGTCTGCCTGGATTTGGGGCACGTGGCGCTGTGCGGGCGGGAGCCGGAAGATGCTGTGCGTGTCCTCGGTCACGATCGGCTGGGCGCACTGCACATCCATGATGTGGACTACGTGAACGATCTGCATAACCTGCCCGGCATGGGCGGTATCCGGTGGGATGCGGTCTGCCACGCGTTGGCGGATATCCGCTACCGGGGAGAGATGACACTGGAAGCGGCGCGCTTCCTGTCGCACTATGATAAGGACTTCCGCCCGACCGCCTGCCGCTTCATGGCGGACTGCGTTGCGCACCTTGCTGCGACGGTGGAGCGGATGATGGAGGTATAAAGAAAACCGGGGAGCTTCTCAAAGGCTCTCCGGTTTCCTTTTCTGTCTGTTGTCAGTGGAGTGTGGCTACATGGATCTTCCGCCGCCACCGTGCGATCTGCCGGAAGAGCTGGTATGTGTGGAGGAGCCGCCGCCGGAAGATTCCTTGGGCTTGGCTACCCGTGATACCGTCCGGTACAGGAAAATATCCCGTGCTTCCGTGATGTTCACGCTGTTTCCTTTGATGTAGCTTCCGGCGTAGCGCTGTTGCCTGACCGATTTGAGAGAGGATCGCATGGCATTCGTTGCGATCAGCCCGACTCCCAGACCGACCGCCAATCCGACAAAAATCCATATGGTGTCGTATGAACGGTAATCCAGAACCTCGTCCCGCACATCCTGCGCAAAAATCCGGAAGGCTGCACCGTACCGGTTCGCGCGGATGTCGTCCTCCATGTCGTCGAAAATGGATTCTATATCGGCATCCCGGATGGCTTTTATGCCCTCCCCGCTTGTGGAGAGCCACACTTCCTTGCTGGATCCGTTGATGTAGCGCAGGAACAGAGCACCGTCCCTGTTCGCACCGTACCCGTAGCCGTTGTAGTCAAAGTAGTCATCCGCGTAGTCCCGTGGCGTCTTGCCGTCGAGCGTATTGGTCGTGACCACCACAATATCAAAGTTCAACTCCTCGCTGTACTGATCCAGTGTGGCACGCAGGGAATCAGCCTCAGCTTGGCTTAGCAAACCGGCAGTGTCTACCAGCCGGGGCGGGTGGGCGGACCCCCGCGCATTTAGAATCTCATTCTGCACATCCTGCGCCAAAACTTGGAAGGCTACACCATATCGGTTTGCGCGGATGTCGTCCTCCATGTCGTCGAAAATGGATTCTATATCGGCATCCCGGATGGCTTTTATGCCCTCCCCGCTTGTGGAGAGCCACACTTCCTTGCTGGATCCGTTGATGTAGCGCAGGAACAGAGCACCGTCCCTGTTCGCACCGTACCCGTAGCCGTTGTAGTCAAAGTAGTCATCCGCGTAGTCCCGTGGCGTCTTGCCGTCGAGCGTATTGGTTGTGACTACCACAATATCAAAGTTCAGCTCCTCGCTGTACTGATCCAGTGTGGCACGCAGGGAATCAGCCTCAGCTTGGCTCAGCAAACCGGCATTGTCTACCAGCCGGGGCGGGTGGGCGTCTGCCGCGCCGACCGTCAGAACGCCGACCGTCAACAGCAACAGCAGGCAGATACCGAGAATGATTGCCGCCAGTATCCCCGCACGGCTCCGCCGGGGGATGCGTACTGTCTTGCTCATACCCGTCACCCCCTCACGCCAGCAGATGGATGAGGTAGGACAGTCCGATGATGCCCGCACTGACTGCGGCGGTCAGTCCCCAAAGCCATTTGTGGTACGCCGCCTTGTCCAGCGGCAGATTGCCAACGAACTTGCCGGTCTGTCCGTTCATAGCAAAGGTATAGGTCTGCCCGTTCCACTTGGTGGTCAGCAGCCAGACCGGCAACAGCGCATACAGCGTTTTGCCTGCCTGCATCCGCACCGAAACGTGCTCCGGTACGATGCTGGAGTATCCGGTCACCGTGGATATGACCGCCGCCTGGGTGCTGTTCCTGATGCGTTCATTGGCACGCTCCTCGCAGTCTGTGGCGGATTCATTGTAGCGGTCGGCGAAGAATCCGGACAGGTACGCAGTCCGGAAATCCACCGCATCGCGGTAGTCGAACGGTTCAATGGATTCCATCAGGTCGTTCGGTATCCGGGTCGATCCGTCCACCGGAACGTGCTCAAAGGACAGCGATCCGCGGCGGAAAACCGCGTAGTGCGAGGTTTCGGTGTAGATGTAGTCCTTACTGCTCCATGTGCGCACCTGCGTTGCCCGGAAGCGAATGCCGGTCTCACAGTCTGCATCGTACAGCCAGAAGGGAACGTAGATGCCCTTGACTTCCTGCAGGTGGTTCTCGTCCTTGAACACCTTGGGCAGGAGCCGCTTGCCGGACAAGTGCTTTGCCATGGCGGCAATGGCGGCTTTTTTGTCCAACTTGAACGGAATGACCAGATCGGGACGCAGCTCACCCTCCAGGTTCCCCTTGAGGATGACGGGGTTCCCTCAGAAGGGGCAGAAGGTGGCGGCTGCCGACGCTTCCGCGATGATCTCGCCGCCGCAGGAGTTGCAGACATAGGTTGCCATGCTTTGCGCTTCCGCCGCGTCCCACGACTGGCTCTCGGTTTTCCAGTCCAGGTGATCCGGCTGATCCTCCCGGACTGTCTCGTCGAACTGCCGGAGCGTATCCAGCTCGAATTCCGTATCGCAGTACGGACATTTCATTTTCTGGAGACTGGTGTCGAATTCAATGGCGCCGCTGCAGCAGGGGCATTTGAATTCCTGAATGGTGTGTTCCATAGGGAACGCCCTCCTCCGTTATTCAGAATGGGGGATCAGCGAACGATGTCGTTCTCGTCGAAGCGATTGCCGCACTCCGGGCAGAACTTAGGCGGGTTGGTCGGATCCTCCGGCACCCAACCGCACTTGTCGCACCTGTAGCGGGGGGCAGCCTCCGGCTTCTTGGCGCCGCACTCGGAGCAGAATCTCCCCGTGTTATGCGCGCCGCAGGTGCAGACCCAGCCATTGTCCGCCGGGCGTGCCGTGCCGCATTCGGGGCAGAATTTGCCTGTCGCGGTCTTTCCGCATTCCGGGCAGACCCAACTGTCAGCCGGCTTTGCTTCCGGCTTTTTGGCACCGCACTCGGGACAGAATTTCCCGGTGACGGTCTTCCCGCAACCGGGGCAGATCCAGCTGTCGGCGGCGGGAGCCTGCGCCGGTGCGGGCTGAGGCTGTGCTGCCTGCTGTTGTTGCTGCTGCTGTTGCATGGCGTACAGATTTTGCGTGTTGGCACCGGCATTCATTGCCATACCCATGCCCATAAAGCCAGTCATCGCGCCGCCCGTGTTGCCTGCGGCGGTACGCATGGCTTCTGCCTGCGCGGTGGCGAGCATACCGGCAGCCATACCGGGATCGCGGTATGTGGCTGCCCGCTGATCCTGCCGGAGCAGTTCGGCGTCCTCTTCGGACAGCGTGACACCGCCCAATGCGACCGACACGACCGACAGTCCGCGCTTTTCTGCCCACTCGGCGGTCAGCTCCTGGTTGAGGTAATCCCGCAGCTCCTTGGTGTGGTTCATCAGCTGGTTGGGGCGAAGCTCCAACTCGGACATACGCCCGACAGCAGGCATGAGTGCCGAAACGAACTCGGTCTTGAGCTGACCGTCCAGCTCGGAGCGCTCGTAACTGCCTGCCACGTTGCCGCAGACGTTGGTGTAGAACAGGATGGGATCGGAGATGCGGTAGGAGTAGGTTCCGTTGACACGCAGGCGCACATCGCGGTCGATGCCGACGCGGCTGTCCACAACGCGGAAATCAATGGGCGTTGCGGTCCCGAACTTGTTGTCCAGAATTTCCTTGGTGTTGAAGTAGTACACGCGCTGATCCTTGCCGGGGTCTCCGCCGTAGGAGAAGCGCTTTCCGATTGCGGTAAAGGTCTTTTTAAGCGAGTCGCCGAATTTGCCTGTGAAAACGCTCGGTTCACTGGAGCTGTCCCATGTGAATTCGCCCGGTTCGGCGCAGACCTCCGCAACCTTCCCCTGATCCACGATGATCATGCACTGTCCGTCCGCCACGGCGATGCCGGAGCCGTTGGAAATGACGTTGTCGTTCCCCTTGGTGTTGGAGGAGCGGCGGGTAGTCTTCTTCTGTCCCCGCACGACCAGCGTGTTTTTATCCAGAGCATCGCAGTAGAAGAATTCTTTCCACTGGTCGGCAAGCACGCCGCCAGCCGAGCCGAAAGCCGCCTTAATCAGTCCCATACGAATGTGACTCCTTTCAAATGTAGCCTGCCCTCCGTCCCGGAGGGTTTTGTTACCTTTATTATACAGGATTTCACGGTTTTTGTCAACTGTTTTGTGAAACACTGCAGGTCGTTGCGGGTTTTGCTTGCATCACCGGGGACATGTCTCCCGCCATGCGCCACTGCGACGCTAAAGGAGCGGCAAAACTGCCACAATATTTCCCGTCATATTACCCAGTATTCACACTACGTTCACAAATATATGGTAGAATATGAACACCGTGTATGCTGCCCGTGGAGGGATTTGTGATCTCCCCGCAGGCGAACGGAGAAAGGACAAGAATGAGCAAATATAAGACAGAATCCAAGGCTGCGTGCCCCGTCCGGAAAACATCCATCGGTGGTCAGGCACTCATGGAGGGTATTATGATGCGCGGTCCGCGCCTTACCGCCATGGCGGTGCGTAATCCGCGCGGGGAGATTGTGCTGGAGAAATTCCCGACTTCATCCGGCAAGCGGCCGTGGCCCTGGCGGGTGCCGGTCATCCGCGGCATATTCAATTTTGCGGACAGTATGATATTCGGTTATCGGTGCCTGATGCGCTCTGCCGAAATATCCGGACTGGAGGATGCAGAGGAGGAGATGCGCTGCGAAAAGGCAGAGCGCCGCGCCGCGCGGGAGGCTGCGAAGAAGGGAACTCCCCTTGCGGCAACCGGCGACAGCAGTGCCGAGGCGATCCCGCCTGCCGATGCCGCGCCGGAGGACACTGCACCGGCGGCACAGCCCGACGCGGAAGCCGCGCCGGAACAGTCGGTCGCCGAAACGTCTGCCCACGGCAAGGATGGCGGCAAAGACAAAAAGACTTCTCCGCTGATGCTGGCAGTGACGGTAGTCAGCATCGTGCTGGCGTTGGCGCTTGCCATCGGACTGTTCATCATTGTGCCGACATGGCTGTACGAGACGCTTGCCGCGCATGTGGATTGGCTGGATGCGGACAACCGATACACCAAGTCGATCTTTACCGGTATCCTGAAGATTATCCTGTTGGTCGGCTATATGGCTGCCGTTTCGCTGATGAAGGATATCCGGCGCACCTTCCGTTACCATGGCGCCGAGCACAAAACGATTTTCTGCTATGAGGCGGGATTGCCGCTGACCGTGGAAAACGTGCGGATACAGCGCCGGTTTCACCCCCGTTGCGGCACCTCGTTCCTGATACTGATGGTGCTTGTCAGCATCCTGGTCGGCTTTTTCATCCCGCCGACCCTGTATGCGGGGAACCGCATAGTCAATACTCTGCTGTACAGCGGAATCCGCATTCTGCTGGTGCCCGTCATTGTCGGGCTTGGCTATGAGCTTATCAAATTCTGCGGGCGGCATGACAACTGGCTGACGCGCATCATCGCGGCTCCGGGACTTGCCCTGCAGCACATCACCGTCTTTGAACCGGATGATTCCATGATCGAGTGTGCCATTGCCGCTGTCCGGGAGGTCATTCCGGAGGACGGCAGCGATGCCTGGTAACGGGAATCCGGGGCAGGCGCCGTCCAACGCGGCATATCCGGGGGTTCCCGGTATTTTTCCGGCAAACGCCGGACAGTATGGAGGATTTGCTATGTCTGTCAAGGTAATCGAATGCAAGGACTATGAAGAGATGTCCCGCGTCGCCGCCGGGCTGGTGGCGGACGTTATGCGCGCCCGGCACGATGCCGTGCTGGGGCTTGCCACCGGATCCACGCCCGTGGGAATGTACCGGGAGCTTGCCCGAATGAACCGCGCGGGCGAGATAGACTTTTCTGACGTGACCACGGTCAACCTGGACGAGTACTATCCCATCTCACCGGAGAACGACCAGAGCTACCGCTACTTCATGAACGAGAATCTGTTCAGTCATGTGAACGTGGATCTGTCCCGCACCTTCGTGCCGGACGGCGCGGCGACCGACCCGGATGAGGCGTGCCGCCGCTATGAGGAGATCCTTGCATCGGTCGGTCAGGTGGATATACAGGTTCTGGGCATCGGGCAGAACGGGCATATCGGCTTCAATGAGCCGGCGGACACGCTGTGCGTTGCCACGCACGTTACCGATCTGACCCCCTCTACCATCAAGGCGAATGCCCGCTTCTTTGCCTCCGAGGCGGAGGTTCCGACACGCGCGTTGACTATGGGGATGGGAACCATTCTGCGCGCGAAAAAGATTCTGATTATGGCGAACGGAGCCGCCAAGCGCGATGCCGTGGCTACTATGCTGGCTGGCGGACTGACGACTGCCTGCCCCGCCTCGCTCCTCAACCTGCACGCTGACGTGACGCTGGTCTGTGACGGCGCGGCGCTGGGTAGGTAATCCTGCCGGCACCTGAGAAAACCTTCCAGCCTGCCTGACCGCATAACCCTTTCCGGCACGGCTCATACTCCCTTTACCGAAAAAAAGGGGGAGTATGAGCCATGTACCGCAGTAAGGTTGTCATATGCGGCGTCAATACGTCGCGGCTGAAGGTTCTCTCCGAGGAGGAGAAGCAGGCGTTGCTTCTCCGCATGAATGACCAATCGTTGGATGCGGCGGCGCGGCGGCAGGCGCGGCAGGACATGATTCTCGGCAATCTGCGGCTGGTGCTCTCCATCATACAGCGTTTCGCCGGACGCCGCGAGAGCGGTTGGGTTGTGGACGATCTGTTTCAGGTCGGTTGCATTGGGCTGGTCAAGGCGGTGGACAATTTTGACCCCGCCCGTGAGGTTATGTTTTCCACTTACGCTGTCCCCATGATCCTCGGGGAAGTGCGCCGCTTCCTGCGGGACAGCGCCGCCGTCCGGATCAGCCGCTCCACGCGCGACCTTGCCTATCGGGCACTGACCGTGCGGGAGGAACTGACTGCCGAGAACCAAAAGGAACCGACGGTGGATGAGATCGCCGGGCGGCTGGGCGTACCGCGCGGGCAGGTGGCTGCGGCGATGGAGGCGATTGTCGAGCCGCTGTCACTGTACGAGCCGGTATACAGCGAAAACGGCGATTCCCTTTACGTGATAGACCAGCTGAGCGACTCCTCGCGTGATGCGAGCGACGAGTCCTGGCTGGAGAACCTTGCTCTGCGGGAGGCGGTCGCCACGCTGAATCCGCGCGAGCAGACCATTATTCGCCTGCGCTTCTATCAGGACAAAACGCAGATGGAAATCGCCTCGGAGATCGGCATATCGCAGGCGCAGGTATCCCGACTGGAGAAAGCGGCGCTGGAAAAGCTCCGGCGGCAGTTATGAGCCTGCCGTGCCGCGCCGGACGGTTTTCTGCCGGCGCGTGCCCGGCAGATTGCGGAGCAAAGGCTGCCTTGAATTTCAATACAAATGACGGAAGAAAGAAAGGAACACCGACATGGATAAGCATTTCAGACTCATCCTGAAGGATGAGGGACAGGACATCTATATGCCCCGGCAATGCCAGAGCTGGGGGTACCGCTACGGACCCAGTATCATGGTGCATGGCGACATATGTGAGGCATGGTTTGCTTCCCCGGGCGACGGCTACGAAGCGGATTGGTTTACCTATCGGCACTCCGAGGACGGAGGCAGGACGTGGAGCGAGGAACGCGTGGTCATGACACCGGTTCCGAATTCCATGGATTGGTTTTCGGTCTGCGATCCGGCGGTGTTCAAGTACGGTAAGTACTACTACATAGGATATACCTCCACTGTTTTCGCAAACGGCGGCGGTGTGTGCAACAATGGCTTTGTTGCCCGCTCCACCTCCCCGACCGGACCGTTTGAACGCTGGTGCGGGAACGGTTGGGGTGAGGCAGGACCGGACGGCGTCCGCTGGCTGGGCAAGCCTGCACCGGTCATCTATTACGACGAGGACTGGCACAACTGGGGCGCGGGGGAGTTTTCCTTTGTGGTCAAGGACACCGTGCTGTACATCTACTATACGTGGACGTCCCGGGATATCAACGGCAGGGAAGTCCACGAGACGCGCGTTGCAACAGCGGATATTACGCGCGAGGACTGGCCTGCCACGGTGACATACCGGGGCGTGGCGGTGACACGTCCGCGGGGATCCAATGACTCCTACGATATGGTGTACTGCGAGGATCTCGGCAAGTTTATCGCTCTGTCGACGGATTATCGCTTTTCCGAGGACAGTATGCTGGCAGTGTATGAGTCGGACGACGGACTCATTTATCGCCGCGTGAACGAGATACGGGTCAACACGGGCTGGATGCTGCACAACTGCGGTATTTCCGGCGACGAACAGCATCACATCCGCAAGGGTGATACCATGCTGCTGGCGTATGCCTACGGGAATCAGTGGGGATGCTGGGGGACGCGTATGCATGCCTACGATTTTGATCTTATGTTTGAGGACTTCTACTCCGAGAAGGACGAGCCGAATGTCCACCATGAGATCGTGAAGTGGGAGGATCCGGCAGAGTATGTGCCGACGGCACTGTTTTTGGAAAAGCCGCATTTCCTTCGCCTCAAGGTCGGGGAGTCGCGTCCGTTGCCGCTGTTCTCCATGAATGTCTGCTATGAGGCGCGCCCCGTTACAACAGGCGTGAAATTTTCCAATTATGACAAGGAGATAGCCGTCATCCGCTGCTGCCGCATCACGGCACGCTCGCCTGGCATGACCTATGTGGCAGCTGTCTGGAACGGGTTGCGCTGTGAATTCCCTGTCTATGTCTACGAGACAGACCCGCCTGCCTTCTGCCCCATGCAGCCGTATCCGGACAAGAAGGTCGTGTTTTTTGAGCCGCTGGTCCATGAGTATCGCGTCAGCCTGCTGCACTGCGATAAAAAGCAGCTCCGGGGACTCTGCACCTATGCGGACGGCTCGTGGTTTGAGCTTGCCGGCAAAGCGGACGGCGTTGTGTACATCAACCGCAGTCCGGAATTGTTTGTCGTGGACGAGGAAGGACACGTTCTCCCCACGGGGCGCGAAGGCACCGGAACCGTCACGCTGTCCTGCGGAGGGCGTGGGTTCGACGTGGCGATCGTGGTGGCTGAATAACGAACGGTACTGAGCAGTCCGACCGCATTTTCCCGTCCTTTTCGTCAAAACGGAAAAAATCCGTGAAAGCTCTTTACAACCGGACGGAAATGTAGTAAAATAGCACCGAACGAGCATTGGGGATCGGAAAGATCCCGAACAGAAATTGCAGAAGGCGAGGCATACTCCGATGGATCAACCGGTATATAAACGAATCCTGCTCAAGCTATCCGGCGAGGCGCTGGCACCCGCGAACCGGGAGGACGGGATTCTGGACTTTCCCTTTATTGACAAGGTAGCCGCCGTGCTTAAAAAGTGCCGTGAGGCGGGCGTTGAGATCGGCGTCATTGTCGGTGCGGGCAATATCTGGCGCGGCAAGCAGGGGGCGGCGCAGATGGATCGGTGCCGCGCAGACCATATGGGAATGCTGGCAACAGCCATCAACGCGTTGGCGTTGCAGGACAGTTTTCAGCACGCGGGGCTGGACACGGTTGTGATGACCGCCGTGGAGATGGACGCATATGCCGACCGATACAACGCCAGAGCAGCCAACCGCCTGCTGTCCGAGGGGAAGATTGTGATCTTCGGATGCGGCATGGGCGTGCCGTACTTCTCCACTGACACCGCAGCGGTTCTCCGTGCCGCCGAGATCGGGGCTGATGCTCTGCTGATGGCGAAAAACGTGGATTACCTCTACACTGCCGACCCCCGCAAGGATCCGGACGCTAAGCCGATCCACGACATCACGTATACCGAGATTCTGGAGAAGAACCTGCGTGCCTTCGACATGACCGCCGTTTCCTTCTGCAACGAGAACGACATTGAGGCATACGGCTTCGCGCTGGCAGATCCCGAAAACATTTACCGGGTCGTCATGGGTCAGCCCGTCGGCACCCGGATGCATACGTAATGCAGACACCGCCGTACACGCTCCCGGACACAGTAACCAACATATAAGGAAAGGAACGCATACCATGAAGTACGATACCAAAGCCCTTGAGGCGAAAATGAAGAAAACCATATCCGCCTATGAGACCAATCTGGAGACCATCCGCGCCGGGCAGGCGAATCCCGCCGTGCTCAACCGCGTGACGTTTGAGTATTACGGTGCGCCGACGCCGCTGAACACCATGGCGAATGTTATGGTTACGGATGCACGCACATTGACCATTCAGCCTTATGACCGTTCCACGCTCAAGGCGATGGAAAAGGCGATCCTGGCATCGGATGTCGGGATTACGCCGCTGAATGACGGCACGGTACTGCGGCTTGTGTTCCCCCAGCTGACTGAGGAGCGCCGCCGCGACCTGACCAAGCAGGTGAAGAAGATGGGCGAGGATGCCAAGGTTGCCCTGCGTAATGAGCGCCGCAATGCCAATGAAGAGGTCAAGAAGGCAAAGAAGGACAGCACCATGACCGAGGACGAGGCGACCGCTTCCGAGAAGCTGATACAGGATGTGACCGACAAGTTCGTCAAGAACGTGGATGCCATTACCGACGCCAAGAACAAGGAACTGATGGAGATCTGACAGATCAACAGGGCGGAGACCGCACGCGGAGACGGGTCGGCTCCGCCCTGCCTGTCTGCCGGGGGCATATTTCGGGTCGGAAAGGATACATACCGTGAGAAAAAAGACAGCGGCGCAGGAGGTACTGCGTCCGGACGCGAATTTCAGGCATATCGCCTTCATCATGGACGGCAACGGGCGCTGGGCGAAAAAGCGCGGGATGCCGCGGGAGTACGGTCATAAAGTCGGCTCCGCCGCCTTCAAAAAGGTGTGCCTGTACTGCTGTGATATCGGCTTTCAGGCGGTGACGGTCTATGCCTTCTCCACCGAGAACTGGAAGCGTCCCCCCCATGAGGTGGATACCATCATGGGCATTCTGGATGATTATCTGGAGGAACTGAAGCGCGATTATCCCAAGTACCACAACCGTTTCCGCTTTATAGGAGATCTGTCGGTGCTGACGCCCGCCCTGCGGGAGAAGATCGCGTATGTTGAGACGCTCAACGCGCAGGAGCCGCAGGTACTGAACATCGCGCTGAACTACGGCGGGCGAGCCGAAATGGTGCATGCCTTCCGCCGTCTGGCGGCAGAAGGGAAGGGCGCGGATGACATCACCGAGGAGGATATTGCCCACGCGGTCTATACGGCTGAATGCGGTGATCCGGATATGATTGTGCGTACCGGGGGAGATCTGCGCCTTTCAAACTTCCTGCTGTGGCAGGCGGCATATGCCGAGCTGTACTTTACCGAGAAACTCTGGCCGGATTTCGGACCTGCCGATGTGGACGAATGTGTCCGGGAATTCTACTCCCGTAAGCGCCGCTGGGGCGGTTTGTGATACTATTGCTATCTGTCGTGAGGTTATTCATATGCTGAAACGGATTTTGACAGCCGCCGTGGCTTTGTGTCTGTTTGTCCCGGTCCTGGTATTCTCCGAAACGTGGGCGTTCCCCATTCTGTTTGCGCTCTGTGCCTTGATCGGAGTTTTTGAACTGCTCCGCTGTGTGGGACTGCACCGGAATCCCTGGATTGCGGTGCCGCTTTGCCTGCTTGCACTTGCCGCACCGCTGGGTGTCCGCTATGCGCTGGTCAACCGCGGCGCACAGGAGGGGACTGTCTGCACGGTCGCGCTGGGCGCGATCCTGCTTCTTGTCGTGTACCTGCTCGGTGTGGCGGTGCTGGATCATAAGCGTACAGACATCACATCGGTCTGCACGGTGTTTGCCGTGTTCCTGTACACGGCAGGGGGCTTTGCAGGGGTTGTCTGCCTGCACGACATGTTTTCGTTTTTCTTTGCCATCATGGTATTTGTCGGCGCGTGGGTGACCGACACTTTTGCATACTTTTCCGGCAGACTGTTCGGAAAGCACAAGCTGATACCGGAAGTCAGCCCCAAGAAAACCGTGGAGGGTGCCATCGGCGGAATGCTGGGCTGTACCCTGGTATTTGCGGGCATGACGGTGCTGTATAACCGGACCGGTATCTGGGGGGAGCATGAGGCGCTGTCCGTCTGGCTGATGATCCCGGCGGGACTGCTTGTCTCTGTCGTGTCCCAACTCGGCGACCTTGCCATGTCCCAACTCAAGAGGCATTTTGGCATAAAGGATTTCGGCAAGCTTCTGCCGGGGCACGGCGGCATCCTGGATCGGTTTGATTCGGCGCTGGCGGTGTCTGTCACGTTGCTGGTTTTCTTCATGGCGACCGGCGTCAAGGCAGGCTGATACGGTTCCGTGCCATGCCGATGCATATGCGGGACGGAAGGGATATATACTGAATCATGGTGAATCAGGAAGCAATACAGGAGGAAATCCAGGGGTACCCGGATCTTATCATCTTAGGCTCAACCGGCTCGGTTGGCACGCAGGCGGCAGATGTTGCCGCGGCACACGGCATCCGCGTTCGCGGGTTGTCCGCGCATCGCAACGTGGAGGCTGTGGAGGCGCAGGCGCGTCGGTTTCTGCCGGACTGCGCCGTCATGACCGATCCGGAAGCCGCCGCTGACCTGCGGGTGCGGCTGGCGGATACGCCGGTGCGGGTGCTGTCCGGCTTTGCGGGCATCCGGGATATGATAGGGGAAACCCGGACCGAAAACCCGCATGGTCTGACCGTGGAGAACTCCATCCTCGGCGAGGCAGGACTGCGTCCCACGCTGGACACACTGGAAGCGGGACACCGGCTGGCGCTTGCCAATAAGGAATCTCTGGTCGTGGGCGGGGAACTGGTCATGGAGCTGTCCCGCCGTACAGGCAATGAGATACTGCCGGTGGACAGCGAGCACTGCGCCATTTTCCAGTGCCTGCGGGCGGGGGAGCGGCGCGAGGTGCGGCGCATCCTGCTGACTGCGTCGGGCGGTCCCTTTTTCGGGTATACGCAGGAACAGTTGACCCGTGTTACCAAGCAGATGACGCTGGCGCATCCGACCTGGCGCATGGGGCAGAAGATCACGGTAGACAGCGCAACCCTGATGAACAAGGGCTTCGAAGTCATTGAGGCGGTACATCTGTTCGGCGTAGCGCCCGAGCAGGTGCAGGTGGTGGTGCACCGCGAGAGCATCGTACATTCCATGGTGGAGTATGTTGACCGCAGTGTCATCGCTCAGCTTTCGGTGCCGGATATGCGGCATTGCGTGCAGTATGCACTGACTCACCCACACAGATTGCCTGCCGGGGATACGGTGGGGGAATTGGATCTGTTTTCGGTCGGCAAGCTGACATTCTGTCCGCCTGATACCGCCACATTCCCCCTGCTTGCACTGGCTGTTGCCTGCATCCGGCGCGGCGGGGCACTCCCCGCAGTGCTCAATGCCGCCAATGAGGTGGTTGTGGATGCGTTCCTGCATGAGCGGATACGCTTTTGTGACATTCCCGGTTTGGTGACGCGCGTTACGGAGCAACTTTCGGACGCGGCAAACCTGCACCTTTACGAGGAGATACTGAGCGCCGACCGGGCGGCGCGTGAGACGGCGCGGGCATTGCTGTCCCGCATATGAATGCGTGACCGGAGGTATATGGATACCGATGCAGATACTGAATTTTCTTCTGTACTTTGCCCTGACCGTGCTGGGAATGGGCGTGCTGATTTTTGTCCATGAGCTGGGACATTACCTGACGGCACGGGCGTGCCATGTTACCGTGCATGAATTTTCGCTCGGCATGGGAAAGCGCCTGTGCGGTTTCACGTCCAAAAAGACCGGCATACAGTACTCCCTGCGTCTGCTGCCCATCGGCGGCTACGTCGCTATGGCAGGGGAGGACGAAGGTGGCGAGGGGGCGGGCGACCCCAATGCTTTCTGCAAAAAGAACGTCTGGCAGCGGATGTTGATACTGGCTGCCGGAGCCGGGATGAATGTTCTGACCGGCTTTCTTGCCATGCTGATCCTGACTGCCGGCCTGACGGCATCCGGTTACCGACTGCCCTCTACCACCATCGAGTATTTTGCCGCCGGGGCGCCCAGCTATGTCACCGGACTGGAGAAAGGCGACACCGTTCTCCGTGTCGGTGACACGACGGTACACACAGGCTACGAGCTGGCATATGAGATCATGTTCTCGGGGTACAAGCCGATTGATGTTCTGGTGGAGCGGAACGGGGATCGCGTATTGGTTGAGAATGTCCGCTTCCCGACGGAGGCGGCGCAGGGCGTTGCGCTCGGCAACATGGATTTTCAGACGGCACCTTTGGAGCCGACCGCCTGGAACGTTGTACGGGCGGGCTTCTGGCGTGGTGTATCCTCCATCAAAATGGCGTTTGATTCGCTGAAGGGGATCGTGACCGGACGGTTCGGATTCTCCGACCTGTCCGGGCCCATCGGCGTGACTTCGACCGTCACGGAAGTGGCGCACCAGCCAATGGCAGGGTGGAATCTTCTGTACCTGTTTGCGGTCATTGCCATGAATCTGGGCGTATTCAATCTGCTCCCCATACCGGCGCTGGACGGCGGACGGCTGTTTTTCCGGATACTGGAGGTGCTGTCTTTCGGCAAACCAATCAGCCCCAAGGTTGAGGCGAAGATACACAGCGTGGGTATGATGCTGCTTCTGGCATTCACGGCGGTCATAGCCTGCAAGGATATATTCAATCTGTTCTGAGGGGCAAGCAAATGAAGTATAACGACATACGCCGCCCGGCGCGGGCGGTACATATCGGGCGGGTAACGGTCGGGGGCAATGCGCCGATCGCCATCCAGTCCATGACCAACACGGATCCGCATGATGTTGCGGCAACGCTTTCCCAGATCCGGGCGCTGGCGGCGGCGGGGTGTGATATCGTGCGTCTGACCGTCCCGGATCGTGAAGCGGCGGAGACTGTCCGCGTCATCAAGGAGAGCGGCGTGCAGATTCCGATTGTTGCGGACATCCATTTCGACTATCGGCTGGCCCTGCAGTGCGCGGAGTACGGAGTGGACAAGATCCGTATCAATCCCGGGAATATCGGCGGAGAAGACCGCGTCCGGGCTGTGGCGGATGCCTGCCGTGCCCGGCATATCCCGATCCGTATCGGTGTGAACAGCGGCTCGTTGGAGAAGCATATTCTGGAAAAGTACGGCGCCCCGACTCCCGAGGCGCTGTGCGCGTCTGCGCTGTACCATGCGTCACTGCTCGAAAAGTTTGATTTTGAAGATATCGTCATTTCTATCAAGGCTTCCTCCGTCCCAGCCACGATTGCTGCCAATCGGGCGCTTGCAGCCGCTTGTCCGTACCCGCTCCATCTCGGTGTGACCGAGGCAGGCGGGGCAGAGATGGGTGTCATCAAGTCCGCCGCCGGAATCGGCGCACTGCTGTGCGATGGGATCGGCGATACCTTCCGCGTGTCGCTGACCGCTGACCCGGTGCGGGAGGTGGAGGCGGCACACCGAATTCTGAATGCGCTGGGCGTGGAGGGGCAGTGCGGCTTGCAGATTGTATCCTGCCCCACCTGCGGACGCACGAAGATTGATCTTATCCCGCTGGCAGAGCGTTTTGAGACGGCGGTCCGCGAGGCGGGGCTGTCCGATCTACCGGTCAAGGTGGCGCTGATGGGCTGCGCTGTCAACGGACCCGGCGAGGCGCGCGAGGCGGATATCGGAATTGCGGGCGGCAGCGGCGAGGCATTGCTGTTCGCCCATGGGGAGATACTGCGAAAGGTTCCGGAGGAGGAAATCATTCCGACCCTGCTCCGTGCATTGGAGGATATCCGGCGCACGCGGGAGGGCAGGGCATGAGGACACTGCCGGAGCTCCTGAGTCGCTACGCGCCCGACCCGGATACGCGGGATATCCTGCTGTCTGCCACCGAGTACAGCGTACAGGCAGATAAGGAGCACCGGGCGCTGATTTTGAACATATCGTTTCCTGCTATCGTGAGCAAGCGGACGCTGTACCGCATGGAGGACGAGATATCGCAGGCATACGAGCTGGCGTATACCAAGATTATGCCGCACTACCCGCGCGAGCTGTTCTCGGAGGACTATATTCCGGAGTTGCTCTGCGAGACGGAGCGCGTCGGTATCGTGGCGCGCGGCTTTTTCGGCGACTATACATATCGGCTGGAGGACGACTGCCTGACGGTGGAGATTCCGTTCATCCGCGCGGGGGTAGAGTTGCTGATCCATGCGCAGACGCCGCTGGTCATGCAGCGGATTCTCAAATCTGAATTTGACATTGATCTGCATGTGGAGGTCGTCAATTCCGAAGCGGCGCAGGACAGCGTCACACAACACCAGCGTACCCTTCTGGAGCAGGCTGACAAGCAGATACAGAGCGCCCTGCGCACCTATGGACAGAGCAGTGCGCCCCGGAATACGCCGGCGGAGGATAAGCCCAAGGAGACGATCCTGCCCCGTGTCGGAAGCCTGTTTTCCCTGCCGCCGGATTCCGATGGCGCGTCGGAAACCACGCATCCTGAGCAGGGGGAAGTCAAAGCGCCGAACGGAAAATACCACATTGGCTTTATGACCTTTGATGTCTCCGATCCGGAGTATCTGCTGGGTGCAAAGTTCGATATGACCCCGACGGCACTTTCCGCTATTGACAAGCCCCGCCGCGGGTTGGTCATCCTGGGCGAAGTGTTCGGATACACCAAGGAGGCAAGCCGCAACGGAGACAAGTTCAACGTTACTTTCAACCTGACGGACAACAGTGCTTCCATTGAGTGCAAAGCGTTCGGGCTTTTGCCGGAGGACGCGGACGCGCTTGGTGCGGCAGTCAAGAACGGGGCGATCCTTGCCCTGCACGGCTACTGCCGCCGAGAGGTGCGGCGTGACCGAACCGAGGGTCCGGATCTGATTTTCTTCCACGATGCAGTTGCCCGGATACGGCGCATTGACCGTTCCGATGACGAGCCGGTGAAGCGTGTGGAACTGCACCTGCACACGCAGATGTCCTCCATGGACGCACTGATAAACCCGGCGGATGCCGTGAAGCGGGCGAAGTACTGGGGACATCCTGCCATTGCCATTACCGACCACGGAAACGTCCAGGGCTTTATGGAAGCCATGCTAGCCGCAGAAAAAAGCGGGCAAAAGGTCATTTGGGGCATGGAGGCGTATTTCGTCAACAACACCTCCGGCGCGGTGTACGGAAGCTGTGATGGCGGGCTGGAGGAGGAAGCCGTCGTGTTCGACCTGGAAACGACGGGTTTGTCGGCTCAGAACTGCCGCATCATTGAGATCGGCGCCGTAAAAATCCGTGACGGACAGGTGCTGGATCGCTTTGATACTTTTGTCGATCCGGAGGGGGCTATCCCGCCGGAGATCACCAAGCTGACCGGCATTTCACAGGAAATGACTGCGGGAGCGCCGGACGAACTGACAGCGCTTCAGATGTTCTTCCGCTTTGTCGGAAAGCGGGCTGACGGCGGTGATGTATTGCTGATCGCCCATAACGCCGACTTTGATACGGGCTTTCTCCGCGCGGCGGCAGACCGGCACGGCGTTCCGTTTACGAATCCCTATCTGGATACGCTGGCGTTGGCACGCTACCTTCTGCCGGATCTGAAAAATCATAAGCTGGACACGGTTGCCAATCACTATAAGTTGGGCGACTTCAACCATCACCGCGCCTGCGACGATGCGGAAATGCTGGCGAACATATGGTTCTCCATGTGTGCCGATCTGGACGAGGGCGGTATCCGGACGTTCGAAGCGTTGCGAACCGATATGGCGGAGAAAACAGACCCGACCCGCCTGCCCTCCTATCACCAGATTATTTTGATACGCAACAAAGTGGGGCAGAAGAACCTTTACCGTTTGATTTCGGACAGCTACCTGAAATACTTCAAGAAGAACCCGCGCATCCCCAAGACCGAGCTGGAGAAGTACCGCGAGGGGCTTATCATCGGTTCCGCCTGCGAGGCAGGTGAGCTGTTCCGGGCTATTTTAGACAACAAGCCGGAGGCGGAGATCGAGACGATCGTCCGGTTCTATGATTATCTGGAAATTCAGCCTATCTGCAACAACCGGTTCCTGATCGCGGAGGGCAGAGTCAAGGATGATGAGGGACTGCGCAATCTGAACCGGCGCGTGGTCGCACTGGGCGAGAAGTACGGCAAGCCTGTGGTTGCCACCTGCGACGCGCACTTCATGAATCCGGAGGATGAGATATACCGCAAGATTCTGCAAGCCGGCATGAAATTCCGGGATTATGACCGCGACTGCGGGCTGTATTACCGCACAACGCGCGAGATGCTGGACGAGTTTGCCTATCTCGGAGAGGAGAAGGCTTACGAGGTGGTCGTGACCAACACAAACTACATCGCAAGCTGTATTGATGACAATGTGCGCCCCTTCCCGAAGGGAACGTTCACGCCGCACATGGACGGCGCGGAGGAGGATCTGACCCGCATCTGCTACGAGAACGCCCGTAAGCGATACGGCGATCCCTTGCCCGACATTGTGGCACAGCGGTTGGAGCGCGAGTTGTCCTCCATCATAAAAAACGGCTTTGCCGTGCTGTACATGATTGCGCAGAAGCTGGTTTATTACAGCGAACAGCAGGGGTATCTCGTCGGCTCGCGCGGCTCGGTCGGTTCCTCCGTGGTGGCGTCGTTGGCTGGAATCTCGGAGGTAAACCCGCTCAGTCCGCACTACTGGTGCCCGAACTGCCAATACAGCAATTTTGACGTGTCATCCGACATCGGCTCCGGCTTTGACCTGCCGGATGCGACCTGCCCGCGTTGCGGGACAAAACTCAATTACGACGGGCATGACATCCCCTTTGAGACGTTCCTCGGATTTTACGGCGACAAGTCGCCGGATATCGACCTTAATTTTTCCGGTGAGGTGCAGGGTAAGGTACACAAGTACACCGAACAGCTGTTCGGTGCGGAGAACGTGTTCCGTGCCGGGACCATCGGCGCACTGGCTGACAAGACGGCATACGGATTTGTCATGAAATACCTGGAAGGGAAGGGGATCAGCCTCAACCGCGCCGAGGTCAATCGCCTGACCAGCCGTTGTGTCGGCGTCCGCCGCACGACGGGACAGCACCCCGGCGGCATTGTGGTCGTGCCGAAGGAATACCAGATCTATGATTTCTGCCCGGTACAGCACCCGGCGGATGACCCCAACTCGGATATCGTGACCACGCATTTCACCTTTGAGTACCTGCACGATACGCTGCTTAAGCTGGACGAGCTGGGACACGATATGCCGACCAAGTACAAGTACCTGGAGAAGTATTCGGATACCTCGGTCATGGATGTACCCATGAATGACCGTTCCATTTATGACCTCTTCCTGTCCACCCGTTCGCTTGGCGTCTCGCCGGATGATCTTGCCGGTGTTCCGCTGGGAACGCTGGGGCTTCCGGAGCTTGGCACCAAATTCGTCATCAAAATGCTGCAGGAATCCCGCCCGCAGTCGTTTGCCGACCTGCTCCAGATATCCGGACTGTCGCACGGCACCGATGTCTGGACGAACAACGCGCAGGATCTGATAAAGAACGGAACCTGTACCATTTCCAACGTCATCGGGACGCGTGACTCCATCATGCTGGCACTGATCCGCTACGGTGTGGAGAAGAGTCATGCTTTCAAAATCATGGAGATGGTGCGTAAGGGCAAGGGACTGACTCCGGAGTATGAGGCAGAGATGCGCGCCGCCAATGTGCCGGACTGGTACATCGCGTCCTGCAAGAAAATCAAGTATATGTTCCCGAAGGCACACGCCGCCGCGTACGATATGTCGGCTATCCGGCTGGGATGGTACAAGGTGCATCGACCGCTTGCATTCTACTGCGCCATGTTCACGGTTCAGCCGAACGGATTTGACGGGGAGCTGGTCATGCGCGGAAAACGTGCCGTCCAGGAGTACATCCTCGATATCGACAAGCGCGGCAATGAAGCACAGCCCAAGGAACAGCAGAGTCTGCCGGTTCTTCAGCTTATCAACGAGGCGATGGCGCGGGGAATCCGGTTCCTGCCGGTGGACCTCACGCATTCCAGTGACCGCGAGTACCTGCCGGAGAGTGGCGGCATCCGGATGCCCTTTTCGGCGCTTGCCGGGGTGGGGGATAACGCCGCCGCAAACATCGTTGCCGCCCGCGAAGAGGAGCCGTTTTTCTCTGTGGAGGATCTGCAGACCCGTGCCAAGCTGACAAAGGCGGTGGTGGATATTCTCCGCCAGTGCCGGGTGCTGGACGGATTGGATGAGACTGACCAGATGACCATCGCCTTCTGAGAGACCGCCAACGGGTTTCCGAAAAACCTTTGAGACACGAATACCTTTCGGAGAGGAGCCTGTCATGCATATACCCAAGCAGGACACCGTCGGCATCGACGTGCTGTCCTTTGAGGAGGCGCTTGCCGCCGCCCAATGCCCGCAGGCGGACTACGATGTCAGCCGCTGGCTGTACGTTCCGCCCACCTACGAGGAGTACCGATATATTCTCGGCACGCGCGGGGTGCATCCGCTCATCTGCGTGGGCATCAATCCTTCCACTGCCGAGCCGGACAGGCTCGATCCGACCCTGCAATCCGCCCAACGCATTGCGCGCTTCAACGGATATGACAGCTTCCTCATGTTCAACGTGTATGCCCAGCGTGCGACCCGTCCGGACGACATGGAGAAAACCCCAAACGCATGGCTCCACGGCGAGAACATGAAGGCGTTCGCGTACCTGCTCACACTGTGCCGGGGTACGCCTGCCGTGTGGGCGGCGTGGGGAAGCATCATCGAAAAACGCGCATACCTTTCCGCCTGCGTGGCGGATATGCTGGAGATTGCCGGACGGCAGGGCGCTGTCTGGTACCATGCCGGCGCGCTTTCCAAGGCGGGACATCCCCACCATCCGCTGTACCTGCGGGCGGATACCAGACTGGAACCCTTTGATACCGGTGCATACCTCGCGCGTCTCGCGGAACGCACACCCGCGGGGCGGCGGGGCTGACCCGGCTGACCACCCCCCATAGATCCCCAATGCTATGTTTATACAGGAAAGGAAATCGCAACATGAAAGAAACTTCGAAACGCCTTATTAGGGGCATCCTGCTGACTCTGGCAGTCCTGCTGCTTGCTGTCCTGTGTGCCGTTTCCTGTCACACGAACGGTGGCAACGAAGAAACCACCCTGCCGGATACCATTCCGGTCGTACCCGATGACAGCGGATCTGCGACGTCCGATACCGAGGCAGTGACAGATCCTGCTACCGAAACCGATACCGAACAGGATACCACGCCGCGTCCTTCGGCAGTCGTGTTCCCCGGTACGGGGACGCCCGACTATACCCGGTACATCACGGCGACCCGCATTCATGACGTGCTGGCGGGCAACGACGCGCTGGTGATCGGTCTGAAGGCGGCGAAAGGCTATCGCTGTGCGGAGCTGGAGGAGTACAGTGCCGATCTTGTCGAGGTGACAGACGGCGAGGTGCTGGTTCACGCGGATTTTGTCTGTGACGTCTATGGCGTGACGGGCAGCAGCGTTACCGGTATGGCGACTCCGCAGGCGGTCGCCGGTGCGATCGGCAAAAAGGTGCTGGTATATGATCACAAGCTGGTCATGTTCTTTGACGGCGGCGAGGCGCTGGATACATACCATGACCTCTACACGCTGGAGGCAATGTATCTGTACATGACCGATGCCTCGGAGGAGGATATCGTCAACGCCTTCATCGACCTGCCGGATCGCATTTCCAACGGAAAGAACAACGCTGTCTACTATACCGCGCCCGACCTGAACCTGGGCGTGCAGTCCAGCGTTTACTTTGCCCAGATGGGCGCGGTAACCGGCGTGGCGGCTGGACCGCGCATCGTGGCTGGTGAGGGATACTTCATGGGCGATGAGACCAACGAAGCGAACCACACGGTTGTGCGTGTGCTGAATCAACAGCAGACCGTCACTGCGCAGTTTTTGGCATTTGACCCGTCGGTGCGTGGCGGCGTGCAGGTGGCGGCGGCGCAGGTTGGCAACGAAACGTTGATTGCAACGGCTCCGTTTGTCCGGCACAATGGCAAAAACGGCGACATCCGGGTGTTTGATACGTTTGGCACCCTGCGCATGGAGATCACGCTGAATCCGATTTTGGAGGGACCTTACACCATCCTGACGGGGCATTTCGTGGCTGGCAGGGCGGACGAGACGTTGCTTGTCCTGTCCCGAACCATGACGGCTGAAGGGGAGCTGCCGATGCTGCTCGTGGATCTGGCAGACGGCTCCGTTATCAGCCGGAACACGCTGAACTGTGCCTTTGCCTTGCCGATGGCGGAAGGGCTTACCCGCGAGGTGGCTGCCACGGTGCGCACCGTGACCGACGGGACGGAGGACAGCGTGATCCTGCATTTCAAGGCGAGGCAGGCTGTTTATGAAGGAAACGCACGCACGGGCGAATTCAAGAACAGCGGCATATCTCTGCCGGATATTGCAACGGGGGTGTATGCGTCCGCCAATCCCGGTGAGCGGTATATCGTGACACTGCCCGAGATCGAGGGCGAGGAAAACCGTTCGTTTGTGGTTGCGTATGACAATGAGGGCAGCAACAACGGTCTTTTGGATGTTGCATTCCGCGAGAACGTGTTCTATACCGCCCGCTTCTGGAAGGACAACGAGGATACTTACGTCAGTGCCGGCTCCTTCAACCATATCCGCTGTGATCTGGGCAACGGCGTTATGGGAGCGCTGAACGGCGCGTCCTCGTCCGCAAAAGTGGAGCAGGTCTTTGACAGCGCTACTTACGCGTCCTACGGGTTCGGGGTTTCCAACGATTTTATACAGGCTTTCCGCACGAGTCATATGTTCCTTGAGCCGTGCTTTACGCACCGCTGGAACAAGATCCCCGGTACCCGCAATCTGCAGAACTACGTGAACAGCTATACCGGCGCACATGATTACATCTCGATCGGCAAGAACGGCGAGGCGTCCGAGTATCTGGAGCTGGATTCCAGCTTCTATATCGGAACCTATGCGGACGGTATCCTTGATCTTGCCAAGCTGCGGCTCTATCCGTTGCGCTCGTTCCTGCGCACGATGGCAGTGGAATTCCGTGGCGAGAACGGAAATCCGGAGCATCTGGTGGGAGTGTCGCCAGTGCATGAGCATGAGATCAACGTGCCCGGTTCGGTCGGTGACTATAACCAGCACATGATCCAGGGCTTCCGCCTGTACCTGCTGCAACAGTTCGGCTCGTTGGAACAGATCAACCAAAAGCTGGGAACGACGTTTGCCAGCGTGGACGAGATCGACCCGCCGCGCGAGAGCGGACGCGGCGAGTGGGATCTGTATCAGGGCGACTACTTCACGCAGTGGGCGCTGTATAACCGCTATATCGTCAGCAAGCGCATCATAGAAGCCTACCGCGAGGCGCTTATCGCCGGATACCCGCCCGAGTCTATTTCCGCACATCAGATCCCGGAGGGCGATGCGGTCAGCGGCTTCCTGGGACAGGCAGATACCCGTCTTTCCCCCATTGATGTCGTCCTGACCTGCGGCACTGCCTACGGCGGTACGCGCTACGGCTACATTGTCAACAGCGGGGACAACTGGATCAATGTTGCCAATCGCGCCGGACAGTGGAATATTTCCATCGGCGAGTACTGCGCCCTGCAGGGCAACGTATCCGGCGCATACACACAGCTGGAGTATATGTGGAAACGCGGCGTCCGGATGCTGCACCATATTACCTTCAGCGATGAGCAGTCGCTGGCAGAGAAGGGAGCCATTGAACAGCTGGCGGAGAAGAATATGCCCCGCCCGGGCTATACCGGTGGCACGACCTCGTCCATGGGCGTTTCCCGTGACGGCGTTACCTACAACATTATCCAGATCGGTGACGGCGTCGGCACCAACGGGCAGGGACTGCTCAAGTCCGTGACGGCAGCCGGCAAGTGGGAGGGCACCGTGTATGTGGTTCCGTTCCATTCCTACGTCAACGTCACAACGCTGGAGGCGCTCAACCGGCCGATGGAGGGATGCACCAACATCTACTCAACGGGTATTCTGTCTCCGTTCATCAAGAACTCCGATATGGTTGAACTGACGCTGCGGGCGTCCTACTCCGGCGCCGGTAAAGCATTCGTTCGCTTCTCGGTATATAACAGCGGCTGCGAAATGCCTGCTTCCGTGGTGGAGTTTGAACTGACTGATACGTTGTCCCCCTACCGTTACGTGCTGTCCAATCAGTTGTCGCTGACCAACGCCGAGGTGCGCGTAGAGTTCCGCACGGCGGATGGCGGAGATGAGACCGGACTGCGCATTGAAAATATGCTGGGTACGCTCCAACAGGATTCGGTCGGCATCAAGTTCCTGGAGAAGCGGCGCGTTCAGAACAAGAGCAAGCCCCACATCGGCGGCGTGACCTTTGACCTCTTGGATAGGGAAGTGAAGCGTTGATATGACCCTGACAGTTGCTTCCTACAATATTCTGCACGGGGCAGCGGTCGGGTATGACTGGGCACAGCTTGCCGCAGTGATACGGGAGAGCGGCGCTGATATCGTCGGTCTGCAGGAAGTGGATCGACGCACGCGCCGCGCCGGCGGGACAGACGGGCTGAATGAGCTGCTCCGATTGCTGGGCTGGCGCTATGGGCGCTTCTCGCCGGTCATGCCGTATGATGGCGGGGAGTATGGCATTGCGCTCCTGTCCCGGTTCCCGTCGGTGTATCCTGAGCGCTTGGCTTGCCTTCCCCTCCCACATCGGGAGGGGGAGGAGCCGCGCTCCTGCATGCACGCCGTTATCCGTCTGGAGGAGCGCGGGAAACCCGGGTGCGTTCTGCATTTGCTCAATACGCACCTGGCTTTTGAGAACCCAGCCAGCCGGAGACCGCAGATCGAGGTTCTGCTGAATGGGATCCGACGCATCCCGGCGGATGAAGCCTTCGTCCTCACCGGCGACTTCAACACCGAGACTTACTCCGAACTGCAACCGTTGCTGGACGGTCGTGCCGCGCTTGCCAATGCACTGGCACCGGATCGTCCGGATCAAGCGCATTTCAAAACATTCCGCGAGCCACCCATGGCGATCGACAATATTATTTATGACGGTTCGTCTATGACGCTTGCCGCGTGCGGTATGCGTGTCGGCGGCGAGTCTGACCATAACCTTCTCTGGGCACGGTTTGCATTGACAACCGGGCAGACAGAGAATTGAACGATTCCGAAAGCGGCGAACCACAAAAGGCAGGGACGAAAACCGAAGCATGTCGGTTTTCATCCCTGCCTTTTTCGTTTGTGTGAGTGGGCTTGTAGGTCGTTCGGGGGCATCCCTCGGTCGGATGGCTTCGGGGGGGACCTTTACTCCTCCGGCGGCGTTACGCCGTAATAGAAATAGTCAACGTATGTGTTCCCGTACAGGACGCGAAGCCTGTCTTCCTTCCATACCAGATTATCCTCGCTGACGTCAAGCACAGTGGGGGCGGGTTGATCGGAAGGACGCTGCAGTTTGGCAACCAGGAAAGGGTTCAGCTTCTCGTACGTGGAGACAAACGGCGCTCTTCCCTGAATTGATCCGTTCATAACAAAGAAGCTGTTGTCCACGTATATAATGCGGTCGCCGTCCGGAGAGCGCAGCTCGGTTACATTATGTTCATAGTGTACGGCAACATTCACAATAAGCAGCGCACCGATCAGAATGGCATCCAGAACCAAAGGCAACGCGATCGACAGCACGCGCATGATGCCGTTGCGCTTCGCCATAGCGGCACGCATGGCGGCGCGCCGGCGGAGCTCCTCCCTATCTTCCTCGTCCAACTCATCCTCGTCACTGTCGCCATCCTCGCCTTCAGCGAAACCGGACTCTTCCGGGGGCAGGCGGAAGGAGGTAAAGACATAGAATCCTGTCGCGGTTGTCAGCAGGACAAAGAAGGCGCCCTGCAGAAATTTTTCCCAAAAATCACCGAATCTGCCGAACAGGTAGAGGTCTATCTCCTGGGTTTTCCACAGAGTCCGCGTTGTAACGTAGATAATGAAAAAGAGCAAGGACAACCCCCACGTGACAAACGAAAAGATGGGTGGCCGGCGATGTTGGCGAACAGACTCACGGATCGCGTGAACGATGCCGGCAACCGCCGCGATCAACAGAATGAGCAGAAACAGCCCAAATATTCCGATAATTGCGATTTCCAAAAGCTGACTCATGAGATTTCCTTTCTTAGCCACACACCATGAATGGCGGCTATCATCCGGTTGTCGGGACCTCAACCAAATGCAGACAGACCATCCTACCGTCTGTCTGCGTACCCTGTCAAAATACACATTCATTATAACATGAACCGGTTCGATTGTCAATACATTCCCTGAAAAATCCATGATAAGCAGAGACAAAGTAATTTTTCAAAGGTATGGCACCTCTCAAAATGACAAGCAACGCCATCCGCACAAAACCAGCTTGTACAATCCTGCCGACTGACGCCGGAAAACACTCGGGACACCGTTTCCGGACGGGGCTACTGTTGTATTTTGTCCGCAGGCTCTTGTCCAGAGTCTTCCCAAAACAAGAGAAAACCCCGTGCCCCTATCACGCGGATATGGGGCACGAGGGGGGATACGGTGGGGATCGTTCAACACGCACTTTCCGGCGTGGCGTCCGGCGTTGCTTGGGGAGAACCGCTTTTTTGCTGCCGGATCATGTTGCGGAGGCAGGAAAGTGCCTCATCCAGACCGCCTACCCGGTCGATCAGTCCCAGCTCTACTGCCTCACGTCCCTCCAGCACGGTACCGATATCGTTGGCAATCTGGTCGGGGCGTAGCATCAGCTCGCGCAGGTGCTCCTCACTGATCCGGCTGTGCGCACAGATGAAGGTGATGATTCTGTCCTGCATATCCTGAAAGCATCGGTAGGTTTGCGGAGCGCCGATGACAGTCCCGCTGATGCGCACCGGATGGATGGTCATGGTGGCGGACGGAACTATGAAGGATTTCCGCCCTGCCACGGCAAGCGGAACACCGATGGAATGTCCGCCGCCCAGAACCAGCGTGACGGTCGGTTTGCGCATGGATGCGATCAGCTCCGCCAACGCAAGCCCTGCCTCTACGTCTCCGCCCATAGTGTTCAGGACTACCAACAAACCGTCCATCCGCTCATCCTCCTCGACCGAGACAAGAAGGGGGATAAGCTGTTCATACTTGGTTGCCTTCTGCCCCTCCGGAAGCAGGTAATGCCCCTCAATCTGACCGATGACAGACAGGCAATACACTGCCTCCCGTTCGCCTTTTACCACGACCGAAGCGGTCTTTTCAATGGTTTCAATATTATCGGACAGTTCTTCGGCGGCGGTATTCCTGCTTTTTCGCCCCTGCCCGGACACTTGCTCCATGTATGCATCCTCCTCTGTACGGATATACGTGGAGTATGGGCACGTGGCTGGGGTGATATGCAGAACAGCACAAAAAGCAGGGCTCCGCAAAGAGAATAACAGGGAGGATAGACGCCCTCAGGCATCTATCCTCCCTGTTATAACCGCCCGGCAGATGTTACGGTTACCGCTCACTGCCGAGGTAAAACAGTGCCAGCGTGCCGGGACCGGAATGCGACCCGATGACGCTGCCCGTGAACACAATCTTCTCCGGCTGAGGTCCACCCGCCTGCATGACCAGCGTTGCGAGTCGGTCGGCATCCTCGCGGCAGTCACCGTGGCAGATGAACACGGGTGCTGTCTTGTCGAGGACGTTGGCAGCATAGTGATCCGCCAGCGCCTGGATGCTGTTCCGGCGCCCGCGCACGGTGGACATCTTGATGAGGTGACCTTCGTTGTCCACGTGCAGAATCGGCTTGATCTGCAACATACCGCCTACCAGAGCCGCTGTGGCACTGACGCGACCGCCACGCTTGAGGTAGACCAGATCATCCACAGTGAACCAGTGGCACAGGTGGAGTTTGGTATCCTCCAGGTACTGCGCGACCTCTTCAAGCGAGGCGCCTTCCCGTTTCTTCTGCACAGCGAGCCAAAGCAGCAGTCCCTGCCCGGCGGACGCCGCCAGCGAGTCAACCACGATGATCTTGCGGTCGGGGAACTTGGCAACGGCATCCTCCGCCGCTACGCGCCCGTTGTTGCAGGTGGCGGACAGTCCGGAGGAAAACGCCAGATACAGAATGTCTTTGCCTTCGGCAAGTATCGCTTCGAAAGTATCCTTGAATATGGCGGAAGCGACGGCGGAGGTCTTGGCGATGTGCCCCTCGCGCATCAGTCGGTAGAATTCCCGGATGTCCATCTCGTCGTTGCTGAACTCCTTGTCGATGTGGTCAAAGCGAAAAGTCAGCGGCTGGTAGCCGACGCCCCATTCGGAAAGCAGGGAGGGGGGGATATCGGCGCCGGAGTCGGTGAAGAGGATGTAGTTATCGCTCATGATCTGTGTCTCCTTTATTTTGTGCGTTGTGTAACCCGGTTATCACCATAAGTATACCACGGGACGGGAAAATTGTCAAGGGCAACGCAGATTTATTCCGGGGCAACAGGTGTTATCTTTCGTTATCCGAACCGCCTTTCCGTCTCTATTTCTCCCGCTCACGTCCGACCAGGGCGAGGTACTCATCATATGTCATCAGCATACGCAGGGCGGCGAGCAGGGCGCCGGAGGTCATGCCGGCAGGCAGACCGATGCGGTGGCAAAGCGCATCCCGGCGGGCGGAGCTGTCGGGACAGCCGGTCAGTCCGTCCCGGAAGAGGTCGGTTTTGGACAGCGGGTTGTCTTGCAGACGTGCGGCGGCAGGGGATCCCGCCTCTGCCGCATAGGGACGCAACAGGTCATACAGAACGCTGTCCTCCATGCCTTCTACGCCGAGCAGTCCGGCGGCGGAGGGGGCAATCTTGCGTCGCTCCTTACCCCGGACGGGCGGGATGTAAACCTGTATCAGCCGATCCGGCGGAATCATGCCTGTCAGATGTGAGCGGATAACCTTTCCCCCACCGTCGCTGTCGGTCAGGAGAATCAGCGGGGAGGCTTCGGACAGACGGCGGAGCAGCAGGCGTTTTTCCTTTTGCCGGAACACGCCGAAGCCGTCGGTGGTGATGATCTGTCCCTCCATGATGTTGGAAAGGCGGATCTTATCGTACTTCCCCTCCACGATGACAGGGAAGGGAATGTGCAGCTTTTCCTTGGTCATACGCGCATGCTCAGCGAATCAGGAAAAACCAGACGAGTACCAGCAGTCCCAGCGCGATGCGGTACCAGCCGAACGCGGAGAAAGTGTGTTTCTTGACAAAGTCCATGAGGAACCGGATGGCAGCAAGCGAGACGAGGAACGCAGAAATAAACCCGACCGCCAGGACGCCCCATTCCGTCCCGCTTACCGGTGTGCCGGACAGGACAAACTTGAGAGCCTTGATGCCGCTGGCACCTATCATGGTGGGGATCGCCATAAAGAAGGAGAATTCCGCCGCTGCCGCGCGGGACAGCCCCAGCAGCATGGCGCCGAGAATAGTCGAACCGGAACGCGAGGTGCCCGGAATCAGCGCCAGTACCTGGAAGCAGCCGATGAGCAGGGCGGTGCGGTAGCTGATCTGTCCGACCTGACTCACACTGGAAGCATTCTGCGGGCGCAGCTTCTCCAGAAACAGGAATGCAATACCGTACACGATCAGTGCGGCGGCGACAACAGTCGGGGTGTGCAGGTGCGCGTCCATCCAGTCATCCAACAGGATGCCAACAAGACCGGACGGTATGATGGAAAGGATGACCTTCAGCCAAAGTATCCAGGTCTCCTTTTTCTGCCCGACTGATTTGGAGGGCGCAAAGGGGTTGAGCTTATGGAAGAACAGGACAATAACAGCCAGAATGGCACCCAGCTGGATCACGACCTCGAACATACTCCAGAATTCATCCGAGACGTTCAGCCTGACCAGCTCATTGAGCAGAATCAAATGCCCGGTGGAACTGATGGGTAACCACTCGGTGACGCCTTCCACGATGCCGAACAGAAGGGATTTCAGCAGCTCGATCAATGTGTTCATGTGCGGTATTCCTTTCTTAGGGAATGCTGATTTAATGAAACGGTACGGATCAGCTTCTTCCGATCCGCATAATGTCCCCGACTCTGACACGGTGCGGCACCCGTGCCCAGAAAACCATCTCCGGGTGGGGGATGCTCGCCCGGATGCAACCGGTCGTATCGTACAGCTCGCCAACAAAGAACGGTTTCCCGGTCTGCCCCGGCGAAAGAATTTCCGCCCGGTCGGCGGCACGGACGCGGTTTTTCTCCACAAAGCGGTACAGCCGCCCGGAGGGCGTTACAGGCGCAACGCCCCGTGCCCGGATCGCTTCCAGCTCCGCCAGAGCTTCCGGCGTATCGTATGCCACCGCGGTGCCGAAGTATGCCTTTTCCTGTATGTAGTGACCGCCCTGCACCAGCTGGGGCTGTTTCATCGGGTCATCCAGATAGAAGCCGGTGGCATACTCCCTGTGCGAAACACTCTCCAGCTCATTCATCCAAGCCGGATCAAAGCGGTAGCCAGCCGGATCACGCGTGTAGGCATCCATTGCCATCCGGTAGGTGTTGGTTACAACGGCGGTATAGTAGGCGCTTTTCATGCGTCCCTCGATCTTGAAGGAGTCGATGCCGCTCTCCATCAGCTCCGGTATGTGCCCGATCATACACATATCCCGCGATGACATGATAAAGGTTCCGAGGTCGGTCTGCTCAATCGGGATGGGAAAATCCGGGCGCTTTTCCTCGTACAGCGTATAGTGCCAGCGGCAGGGCTGGGAGCAAGTGCCTCGGTTCCCGTCCCGCCCGTTCATCATGTTGGCAAGCAGGCAGCGTCCGCTGTACGAGACGCACATGGAGCCGTGAATGAATGCCTCCAGCTCTACCTCGCGCGGCAGGGCATCCCGGATGGCGCGGATCTCGGAGAATTGCAGTTCCCGCGCCAGTACCAACCGCCGCGCACCCAACGCGGCGTATGCCCGTGCGGCTGCAGGGCTTATGATGCTTGCCTGCGTGGAGATGTGAATCTCCATGTCGGGCAGCATTTCTTTGACGGTTGCCAGTACGCCGAGATCGGCAACGATTACGGCATCCAGCCGACAGCCGCGCAACTCGTCCAGGAAGCGGTGCAGGGCAGGGTACTCGTTCGTGCGCGGCATGGTGTTGAGTGTCAGGTACACCTTGCGCCCCATACTGTGTGCCAGCTCCACGGCATCGTACAGTTCCGGGATCGTGAAGTTTCCTGCCTGCGAGCGCATTCCGAAGCTCTGCCCGGCAAGGTATACGGCGTCTGCGCCGAACAGGAGGGCGGCTTTGAGTTTTTCCGGATTTCCGGCGGGGGATAGTAATTCAGGCATGGCGGTTCGGCGTCCTTTCGGTTCGGGATCGTGCGCATTTTTTCCGGCGCGCATACCGTGCAAGAGGGACAACTGTGCGTGCGGGTTTTGGCTCAGACTGAGGAAACATCTTCTTGACCGCCGAACACGCGCCGGATCGCATCCAGATACCCGTAGCCGTACAGGTTGTCCGGCTCCAGATAGGAAGTTTCCGTCCATTCGTTCCAGCTGTTGACCGTAATCAGCGGGGCAGGCAGGTTGTGGCTGTCCACATACTCCTTTGCCATGCGCAGAGCTTCCTCAAATGCCGCCGGGTCGTTGCCCCGGCAGACCTGCGGGACGTACCCGCGGAAGCGCGGGTTGTTGTCCCAACCCACCGACACGTGCGGGTAGAAGGGAACCGTATAGTCCCGTATCACCCGCTTCCATTCCTCCTGCACGTCACGCAGAATGGCGCGGTAGTCCCGGTTCATATCGCAGAAATGCACGAACTGGTAGTTTGTCAGGCTGTCAAAGCCCAGAAGCGGCAGGATTTCCTTGGTGAACAGCTTTCTCTGTCCGTCTACGCCGGACAGATTGGAAACCCGTTCCCCCCAGCCGGTCAGTTGCAGCTCCAGCCCCGGATGTCCAGCCCGGACGGTTTCCGCGCGGAACCAGTCCAGTGCTTCGCGCGTCTGTTCAACGCCGCCCAGCCCTGCGATCAGATTATCCACATCGTAGATCATGAAAACGGGACGTCCGCCGATCCGGTAGTAATTGGGGCAGGAGAAATACCGCTCGATGACGCGCCGTGCGATCATTTCAAATCCGGCGCGGTCTACCTGCCCCAGCCATACCGGGCAGTTCTCCCGCCAGATGCTGTCGGACAGGCGGGTATCCCACGTGTAGTTGGCGTCGTGGTTCGCCCACATGAGGTAAAACTTCATGCGTTGGTTGTTTGCGGCGCCCAGAAAGCCCTCGTTCAGGCACTGCTCAAGGAAAGGACGCCGGTCATACCAGTACCAATCGTAGATAAAAACATTGACTCCGTGGGAGACTGCGGCGTCGATCTGCATTTCCATGACGCGCGGGTCGGCTTCGTCTACGGGTCCCCACAGCGGCTTGCGGTTCCAGACGTATTCCGCCGGCTTGAGAGGGGCGTTCTGCGCCGCACCCAGCACGGTCTGCCACTCACCCATTCCCTGCGGCCAGAAAACAGACGAACGGCTCTCACGGCCTGTGTAAGCAGGCCATATGTAGGCGGCTATATCGTATTGCATAGCATTTTTCCTCCGCTTTTTTGCGTGTAGATACCCGATGCATGCGCCTGCGGCAAGGTTTTACGGGTACAGCCGGAAAGGTTCCGTTTCCGCAACAAACGCCCTGCCGTCCTCGTTCCACATGGCGAGCAGTTCATCCGGCGGCATTCCGGCACGCAGGGCATGCCCGCCGGTGGAGAGATCAATGTGCCAGCGTGCCCCGGTAGGCGGAGGCGTGAAGGCAAAGTCAGCCGGGAACAGCCGGCGCAGGGTGTCAATCAGGTATACGCCCAGCGTGACTGCCCGGACGGCGCGGACATCCGTAACGTGGATATCCACACCCCGGCAAATCTCGCCGGCATACTTGCCGAACGCGGGGCGGAAGAACGTCGGGCTGAAGGCAAGTCCCGGCAGCTCCAGCGCATTCATCGCATCTGCCAGCTTTTCGGGTTGGATGAACGGGGCGCCGATGGTAGTAAAGGGCGTAGTTGTGCCGCGTCCCTCCGAAACATTGGTTCCCGCAAGCATGCAGGTTCCGTTGTAAACTGTGACGGCATCCGGAGAAGGCAGGTTGGGGCTTGGTCTGACAAACGGAAGTCCCGTGTCCGCCCAGAGCATGGAACGCCTCAGCCCGCCGCAGGGGATTACGGTCAGGTCGCAGGACAGCGCATATGCCTCGTTGCAGTAGCGTGCCAGCTCGCCCAGCGTCAGACGGTGGCGGATCGGCATCCGCATCAGTCCGATGAAGGAGACACAGTCGTCCGCCTGCCGCCCACCCTCTGTCACCAGCCCGCCCAACGGATTGGGACGGTCAAGCACGCACAGCGGTACCCGGTTCGCGGCGCAGGCACGCATGGTGCAGAGCAGCGTGGAGGCATAGGTGAAGTAGCGCGATCCGACATCCTGCATATCGAACACCAGCATATCCAGATCCCGCAGACTGTCCGCACGCGGCGCATATGCCGCGTCTGTCCCGTCCGTGCCGGGAGCAAACACCATATCCTCAAAGAGGGAGTGGGTATACAGTCCGGTCAGCTCGTCGCGTCCGTCCGAAACTTTCTCGCCGGGACCCAACACCCCGCGCACGCCATGCTCCGGCGCGAACAGGCAGGATACCGTGAACAGCTTTGGCAGTACATCGACCGTACTGCGCCAGCCGTGACGGGGCGATATGCCGGACATATTGGAAACAAGCCCCAGTCGTAAATGCTCCAGCAGGGAGCGGTACGGCGCATCGGTAACGCGGTCGATTCCGTTCCGGATCATGACAGGCTCCTTTGCGCCGCACCGGACTGTTTACCCGCCGGTTGATTTCCCGCTGTGCCCGTTCTCCCCGCCGCAAAATAATCCTTGAAGCAGGCGAGGGCTTCCCGGCTCTCACGGCGGATCCGGTGGGCATAGGGGCGCGTGTCGGCGGCAACGCCGCAGGCGTTCATGCCGAGGGTGCGGGCGATATAAACGGCGCGGTGGAGATGATACTTTTGCGTAATGACCAGGACGCGGCGTGCATGGAACACATCCCGCGCCCGACTGACGCTCTCAAAAGTGGAGAATCCTTCATAGTCGCAGAGGATCCGATCCTCCGGTACGCCGAGGCTGACAGCCAGCTCACGCATGGCGGCGACCTCGTTGTAGTCGCCGGTGCGGTCGCCGCTCAGAAGGAGCGCGCCGAAGCGCGCCGGATCGGACAGGTAGACCGCACAGCCGATGCGCACGCGGTCGGCGAGCATATCGCTGGGTGAGCCATCCGGGCGCAGACCAGCCCCTAAGATCAGCACGCAGTCGAAGCGTTCCCCGTCGGGCAATGTGCCCAATCCGTCCGGGGACAGGATGTATGGCGCAGTCACGTCGGCAATACCGCCGCTGACCACGCACACCAGTGCAGTACCGAGCACTGCAAGAACCAGCACAAACGATAGCACGAACCGTGCATGCCACAGCCCGTGCCGCACCCCCTGCCCGAGGTGGGCAAGGCGGGTGAGGATCTTCGGTGACAGATGCGGATGCAGATGCATGGTGACCTTCCTTTCCGGCGGTATCGGGCTCCGCCATCGTTGCTCTTCTGCGAGGAATGATTGTGACGGAACGGATGAAGGTTCCGCCGTTTCGCCGTGCAACGCGGTATCAGAGGCGCCCTTCAATCAGTTCGGCACCTGCTTACGCGTTCTCCCCGGCAGGGCAGGCATATTCCAGCTTGTCTGCCGCTTCGTCCAGATAATCATTTTCCATCAGCTCGATCATGCCGCGGTCGCACAGTGCCGACAGCTTCCGGTCGAGCGGGATACGTCCCAGCAGGGGATATCCGAACTTCTCGGAGATCTCCTCAATGTGGCTTTCGCCGAAGACGTCGATCTTTCTGCCGCAGTCGGGACAGACGGCGTAGCTCATGTTTTCGACCAGCCCCAGAACGGGAATCTGCATCATCTGCGCCATGTTCGCCGCCTTTTCCACGATCATGGCGACCAGATCCTGCGGGGTTGAAACGATGATAATACCGTCCAGCGGCAGGGACTGGAACACGGTCAGCGGCACGTCGCCGGTTCCGGGAGGGCAGTCCACGAACAGATAGTCTATATCGTGCCAGATGGTATCGCTCCAGAACTGCTTGACCGTTCCCGCAATGACGGGACCGCGCCAAACGACCGGTCGCGTCTCGTCGTCCAGCATGAGGTTGACCGACATGATGTCGATTCCCGTGGTGGTGGAGGGCGGGATCATGCCCAGTCCCTCGCCTTCAACCGGCTTGCGCAGTCCGAATGCCTTGGGAATGGAGGGGCCGGTGATGTCGGCGTCCAGAATGCCGACCTTGTAGCCCTTGCGCTGCATCAGGACGGCGAGCATGGAGGTAACAAGCGATTTGCCGACGCCCCCCTTGCCGCTGACCACGCCGATCAGATGCTTGACCGAACTGAGGTCGTTGGGCTTTTCAAACATTTCCTCCCGGCTTTTGGGCTTGGAGTCGCACGCTGCCGAGCAGGTCGAGCAGTCGTGCGTACAGGTTTCCATGTTATCGGTAGTATCAGTCATGACAGATATCCTTTCTTTCGGGATGTTTTGATGATGGATCGGGAGCGGTTGCTGTATGCGCAGTAACCGCGTTTCAGATTTGCCAGATGAATTCCGGCATGGGTTCAGAGAGATCCGGCAGGGGCGTGCGGGCGGCGCGCTCGCGCAACTCCGGCAGGGCGGCGGCGATCGCTTCCCAGTACGGATCGGGCAGGAAGACCGTGCCGCTCATGAGGAAGATATTGCGCAGTCCGCAGTCGATCTCCAGCCGCATCTTTTCAACGAAATTTTCGGGCGAAAGAGCCCCAACGGGGTAGGTCGTCGTTTCACTGAAGGCGTACTCCGGCGAGCCGATCAGAGTCATATGCCGCCGGATAGATGCGGCGATGGCGGCGCGTCCGACAGGATGCAGGAAGCTCTCGTCCGAGAAGTGCCCTTCGCCCACACGGACGATGGCGTCCGGGAAGCGCGCCCGGATGCGGCGGATGTCCAGCCCGTGACGGCGGTCACCGTTGTGCATGACCATGGGGCAGGGGATAACTCCCTCCGGCGTTGCCTGTTCCAGAAACTGCAGGATGGAATCGCACTGGAAGGTCTCCCATGCATCGGTCAGCGCGGCGTCGCCGGCAGCCAGCCGGGCGGCAAGCTCCGCACGCGTAATATCCCCATAGGCAGGATACGCCGCGCGGAAGCTGTTCATACAGTCGTCGCAGAAGCAGCCCTGCACCGCCGGCCCCCACGCGCCGACCCGCAGGTCGTCATCGTAGACCAGGTGCGAAAAGCCGAGTTGCTTCAGTAGGTCACCGGCGGCGCGGCTGTCCGCCAGCACCTTGGCATGGCGGGGGCAGGAGGTGTTCGGCCAGGGATTGCCGGCGGCGTCCACGCGGGGCTGCCAGCCATCGCCGGTTTTGGATTCGGCAGGTTTACTGGGGTCAAACGCCTGCCCGCCGTGTCCCAACGGGATACTCAGTGCGCCGACATACAGTCCCTCCTCCTCCAGCCGGGTTTTGGCGCGGGCGATGTCCTCCGGGGACGCCTCCCATCTTCCGTAGAAGAATCCGCCAAGCCAAACCGAGGAAACACCGGCTGCCCGCATCCGATCAAGCTTGTGCCCGAAGTCAGGGTCGTACAGCACTGTGTTGGGACTGAAATCATAGTTCAGGGTCAACGGAAGCGTTGTGTTCATAGAAACCTCCTTACATGGCGGCAGGGAAGCCGGATTCAATCGGCACTTCCTCAGCCTAACTTTGCGAGTGCCGCCTCGGTAGCGGTCAGTTTTTCACGGGCGGCGGCGAGCTTTGCACGCTCGGCGTCCACAACGGCGGCAGGCGCCTTTGCCACAAAGCCCTGATTGGACAGTTTTTTGTCCAGACGCTCCACCTCGGCGCTGACCTTGGCAATCTCAGCGGTCAGGCGCGCTCTCTCTTTTTCATAATCCACAAGGTCAGACAGCGGCAGGTACGCGGTCGCGGCGGGCGTGACGACCTGCACGCAGGTATCGGCAGACACGCGACCGGCAGGGAAGGACTCCGCCACCTCGATGCCGGACGCGGACGCCAGGCGGGCAAAGAAGGGGGCAGTTGCGCTGTTGAACGCATCGGCGTAGCGCGTCTCAATGAAGACAGCCGCCTTGCGGGAGGGGGCAATATTCATCTCGGCGCGTCGATTGCGGATGGCGCGGATCAGTTCCAGCACGCGCTCCATCTCGCCGGCTTCGACGGGGAATTCCAGATCCGACCGCCCGGTCGGGTAGCGGGAGATCATGATGCTTTCGGCATCTCCCGGCAGATGAGGCAGGGAGGAGAATATCTCCTCAGTGATGAAGGGCATGAAGGGATGCAGGAGCTTGAGGATTCCGTTCAGCACGTAAGTGATGACCTGCTGGCAGATGCGGTTGCCCTCGCTCTCCTTCTCGTTCAGCCGCGCTTTGGCGAGCTCGATATACCAGTCACAGAACACGTCCCAAGTGAACTCATATATGGCAGCCAGAGCCACGCCGACCTCGTACTTTTCCAGATTGGCGTTCACGCTTTCCGCGAGCCTGTTGAAGGAATGCAGGATCCATTTGTCCTCCAGAGCCAGGCGGTCGGCGTCAGGCAGGCGCACCTCGTCAATGGTCAGGTTCATGCGCACGAAGCGTGACGCATTCCACAGTTTGTTGGCAAAGTTCCGCGCCGCCTCCATCTTCTCGTCCGAGAAACGCATATCGTTTCCGGGGCTGTTGCCGGTTGCCAGCGCAAAGCGCAGAGCATCCGCGCCGTACTTGGATATGATCTCCAGCGGATCAATGCCGTTGCCCAGCGACTTGGACATTTTGCGCCCCTGCGCGTCGCGCACCAGACCGTGGATGAACACGGTGGAGAAGGGCTTTTGTCCCATATGCTCGAGACCGGAGAATATCATCCGGGCGACCCAGAAGAAAATGATATCATACCCGGTCACGAGAACCGATGTGGGGTAGTATTTTTCCAGTTCCGGGGTGCGGTCGGGCCATCCCAGCGTCGAAAAGGGCCACAATGCAGAGGAAAACCACGTGTCCAGTACGTCGGACTCCTGCCGGACGGGCGCGCCGCAGACGGGGCAGGTGGTAATGTCCTGCTTGGAAACGGTCATCTTTCCGCAGGCGTCGCAGTAGAAGGCGGGGATGCGGTGTCCCCACCAAAGCTGACGCGAGATGCACCAGTCGTGGCAATTCTCCATCCAGTTGATGTATATCTTGGAGAAGCGGTCGGGGGCAAATTTCACGTCACCGGAGCGCACCGCCTCCAGTGCAGGCTCCGCGAGCGGCTTCATCTTGACGAACCACTGGTCGGATGTCATAGGCTCGACCGTGTTGTGGCAACGGTAGCAGGTGCCGACGTTGTGCGTATGCGGCTCGACAGAAAGAAGGTAGCCCTGCGCCTCCAGATCGGCGACCAGCGCCTTGCGGCAGGCGTAGCGATCCATGCCCTCATACTTGCCGGCATAGCAGTTCATGGTCGCATCGTCGTTCATGACCTTGATCTGTTCCAGTCCGTGCCGCTCGCCGACAAGGAAGTCGTTGGGGTCGTGCGCGGGCGTGATCTTGACGCACCCCGTTCCGAACCCGATTTCCACATAGTCATCGGCGATAACGGGGATTTCCCGACCCACGATAGGCAGAATCAGCGTCTTGCCGATCAGATGCCGGGTTGTCTCATCATTCGGGTTGACCGCAACGGCGGTATCACCGAACATGGTTTCCGGGCGGGTGGTTGCCACCTCGACATAGCCGTCCTCACCTTTGATGGGATACTTGATGTGCCAGAAGAAGCCGGGCTGCTCGGTGTATTCGACTTCTGCATCCGACAGTGCCGTGGCGCAGTGCGGGCACCAGTTGATGATGCGGTGACCGCGGTAAATCAGTCCCTTATCATAGAGATTGACGAACACTTCCCGCACGGCACGGGAGCAGCCATCGTCCATGGTAAAGCGCTGGCGCGTCCAATCGCAGGAGGCACCCAGCTTTTTGAGCTGTCCTGTAATGCGTGCCTCGTAGGAGTCCTTCCACGCCCATACGCGGCGCAGGAATTCCTCACGTCCGAGGTCGTAGCGCGTCTTTCCCTCGTCCACGCGCAGGCGCTCCTCCACCTTGATCTGCGTGGCTATGCCGGCGTGGTCGGTGCCGGGAACCCACAGGGTATTGTAGCCCTGCATCCGCTTGGTGCGCACCAGAATATCCTGCAGTGTCTCATCCAGCGCGTGCCCCATGTGGAGCTGACCGGTCACATTCGGGGGGGGAATGACCACCGAAAAGGCGGGCGCGGGATTTGCCGGATCCGGGGTGAAGTATCCCCGGTCGCACCACATCTGATAGATGCGGTCTTCAAATTCCGCAGGGGCATAGGTTTTTGGCAATTCGGTCGTAGGATTCATGCGATAAGCCTCCTGTATTTTCTGTTCTTCAGAGAACCGCTTATTTATTCGGCGGCACTTTAGGCATCACCGCGCAATCCGCGTATGGCGCACTTGCTTGCGTCTTTTCCGTCATACTTCACAAAAATCCTTGTCAGTAGTGCTACTACAGCCTGCGAATTTTTGTATTGCCTGACGAAAAATCCGACTGCGCAATTGCACCATCGGAATTACGCGGTAATGCCTTTAGAAAATGCTGTGTGTAAAATGCCGGGGCGCGGTATAGGTGGTACAACAAAACAAAAACGCCCTCCCGTATCAGGACGAGAAGACGCGGTACCACCTGACTTCGCACCGTGCAGGGCAGAGGGTGCGCACTCCGGGGGAAGATAACGGTTCCTGACCGGCGGACACTGACGCGGGGAACCCGTTCTTGCATCCGCAGCTCCCGGGCGACCTTCGCTCACCGCTCCGCAGGACTTGCACCGACCGTCCATTCTCTGTTGGGGAGCGGGGAGTTACTCCTCCCGTTCACGGCTGTTCGGTATATACCGAAACGTGTTGTGTAGAAAAATACACGCTTCTCCGGCGGCGCAGAGCGCCGCCGGAATATGCGCGACTGAAGGGAACCTTTACCATAAAGGCGCCCCGCGTGACTGACCGTGCAGGTCAGTCTCAGTCAGCGTAAACGCTGACCTGCTTCTTGCCCTTCGCGGCGTGCTCGAACCGGACGGTCCCGTCGATCAGTGCGAACAGGGTGTCATCGCTGCCGATACCGACATTGTTGCCGGGATGGATAGCGGTGCCTCTCTGCCGGACGAGGATGTTCCCCGCCAGGACAGCCTGACCGTCGGATCTCTTGACGCCGAGTCGCTTGGACTCGCTGTCCCGACCGTTCTTGGTGGAACCGACGCCCTTCTTATGAGCAAAGAACTGCAAACTGAGCTTCAACATCTTGCTACCTCCATAATAATCAATGTGGGGATGGTTGTTTCCGGAATCGGAGAATGGGTTCTGACCGGACAGCGGACTTACCGTGCTGTGTCCCCGCCGCCATAGGGGCGGTTGACAACCTGCACATCAAGGTAATCCCCGTATTCCTCCAGCATATCGGAAAGCTGCTGGTAGTAGCCGAGGAAAATACCCGACACGGCGTAGCGCTTCAACTCATCTGCCTCGAATTCGGGCAGTGCCGCGCGGCACCGGACCCGGATGGTCGTGGTGTTGTCATCGATTTCATAATCGACGGATGAGGCGTAAGCGACTTCCACGGTGTTTATCAGGAACATGGTCATGGCGGATAGCGCGGAGCAGAGAATATCCCAGCCCTCCTCGCCGTAGCCCGTGTGACCCCGCTCTTCAAAGCCGTAGAATACACCACCGCTGCGGTAGAAAGTGATCGTGGTCATGACAATGCGCTCCTTCCTTGCGGGAGAGGCAACACATCAGGCGTCGATCTTGGTGATCTGCACCTTGGTGTAAGGCTGTCTGTGACCGATCTTCTTCTTCTCGTTCTTCTTGGACTTGTACTTCAAAACGTAGATTTTCTTGCCTTTTCCGTTCTTCAGCACCTTACCGGTAACAGTAGCACCGGCAACCGTGGGGGTTCCTGCCTTGAAGCCTGCATCGGTAGAGAGCGCCACGACGTCGAATTTGACCTCGGTGTTCTCCTCCGCATCCAGCTTCTCGACGAAGATGATGTCCTGCTCGTTGACCTTGTACTGCTTTCCGCCTGTCGTGATAACAGCAAACATGAAAAGCACCTCTTTCTTTGAGACTCGCTGACTGGGGCGGCATCGCCATGCGGCGACACCTTAAAAAAGCCCGTTTCAAGCGGCGCCCCATTATAGCATATTCTGCCCCGTTTGTCAAGAGTTTTTGCGATTTTTCCGAAAAAGGCGTCAGAAGCGAGTTTTCGCAACGGATTCCCGGCATGGTTCACCGCGGATGGGCAACGCAAGATTCCCCCTAAATAGACAGTTTTCCCAAAATGTCGAAACCGCCCTTGACAGGCGGCGTTTTTTTATGGTATAATGTCAGCAGACTTGAGAATTGCTGATTTATCGGGAGGCACGTCTTTTCCTGCCGGAAAACCGATGTGAATCAGCGTTTCCCTAAATCTGCAAATCTGTAAAAGGGAAGGATATCGTCAGATTATGAGTGAACAGCAAAACACGCCCGCGCTTCCTACCGAGGAGCGTACCGTTTCCGCCGGGAACGGCGCCGTTTGGAATTGCCCGGAGTTCAAACTCTCCGGCATTTTTTCGTCACATATGGTGCTTCAGCGCGACAAGCCGATTCGCGTCTGGGGCTTCTCCCGTTACCCCGGCTCGACTGTGACAGGCGAATTTATGGGGGAGACTGTGCGTGCCACCGTGACCGAGGCGGCACCCGCCGATGGCAGGTGGACGCTGACTTTCTCCCCGCACGCATATACCCGCGAGCCGCAGCGTATGGTCATCCGGGACGAGTCGGGGCATGAGGCGGTACTGGAAGACATCCTGATCGGCGACGTATGGCTGATCGGCGGGCAGTCCAACGCGGAGCTGACGCTGGCGCCCTGCATGACGATGACGCCCAGCGTGGAGTTCTCCGAGGAGGACAACTTCCGGCTGTTCACGCAGACGCAGGCGTTTGTTGCCGCCAACCAGATGTACTGCGAGCAGCCTCAGCTCGACATCATCAATCCGGCGTGGTGCTGGAAGCGCCCCGGGCGCGAGGCATCGCTGGAGTTTTCCGCGATGGGCTGGTACTTCGCCCGCGAGCTTACAAAGCAGATCGACGTGCCGCTGGGGCTTGTCATGATGTGCGCAGGCGGCGCCTGCATCCGGGAGCTGATTCCGGAAGAACTGGCACACGCGCAGGGCTACCTGTGCGGTGCCAATGTCCGCGAGGCTGGCTACTATAACGCGCTCATTCACCCGCTGGAGGGACTGGCGTTCACGGCACAGCTGTTCTTCCAGGGCGAGAGCGAGGGCGGTGAGCGGGCGCTGGCGGAGAAGTACGCCTATGAGCTGGCGTTGCTGGTTGCAGACGAAAGACAGCGCTTTGCTACGGGATTCCCCTTCTACAATGTTCAGCTTTCCTCCTACCGCGAGGAGGGGGCGGCTTTCTTCCCGTGGCTGGATATCATCCGGATGCAGCAGTTCGATGCGCAGCGTCTGATACCGGATTCCACGTTGACAGTGGATATGGATCTGGGCGCGCCGGAGGGCTATCCTGACTGGGCGCATTCGCCGCGCAAACTGGAACTTGCCGAACGGCTGGCTGCGCTGGTGCTGGCGCGGCAGTACGGCATCGGTAACGAGCGGGAGGTCGTTTCCCCCATGCCGGCAGCGGCGTACCGCGCAGCGGACGGCAAGAGCGTTACAGTGGAGTTCGAGAACGTGGGCGCGGGGCTGACGGTCGGCGGTCACGATCCGGCGGACAGTCTCGGCATGGAGGTCGCGGGCTTTTCGGTCGGCGCTTACGACTACCGCACGCCCGCGCGTGCGAGCGTGACAAGCCGGTGCGCCGTGACGGTCGAGATTCCGGAGAATGCTCCCGACGTTTCGCACGTCAGCTATGCGTTCTTCCGTGTGGTCACGCCGGAGAACGCAACCCTGCGCGGCGGCAACAATCTGCCTGCTCCCGCGTTTTCACTCGCACTCTGACATCCCTGCAACGAGACACGGCGTTCCCCACTACACAACGATAAGGAGAACCGTTTTGCCTGCTAAAGTATCGCTGCACAGAATCATTCTGACAAAATTCAAGGAATCCCTCTTTTCCGTCACGCCGGTGGTTGCGCTGGTGTGCATCCTGTACCTGACGCCGCTGGTCAGTCTGACCGCACGGGAACTGACCGTTTTCCTGCTGTCCTCCGTGGTGCTGATCATCGGGATGACGCTGTTCAATCTTGGCGCGGATATGGCAATGACTCCGATGGGCGAGCATATCGGCGCGGGACTGACCCGCTCGCGCAAAATCACGGCACTGCTGACCGTCTGCTTCCTCATGGGCGTCTTCATCACGGTGGCGGAGCCGGATCTGCAGGTGCTGGCATCGCAGATAGCCGGAGTCGTCAGCAGTACGATGTTGATTGTTACGGTCGGCTTCGGCGTTGGGCTGTTCCTGCTGATGGCGGTGCTGAAAATGCTGTTTCATAAGTCGCTGTCCTCCATGCTCATGTTCTTCTACATGACGCTCTTTGCCCTGACTGCGCTGGTGGTGGTCAACGGCAATGTGGATTTTCTTCCCATGGCGTTTGACTCCGGTGGTGTGACGACGGGACCCATTACGGTGCCCTTTATCATGGCACTGGGCGTCGGTATTGCCGCGACGCTGGGCGGACGCGACGTAGGGGAGAACAGCTTCGGTCTGGTGGCGCTCTGCTCCATCGGTCCCATCCTGGCGGTTCTGCTTTTGGGTATCACGGCGGACAGCGGCAAGGTCAATATCCAGCCGTCCTACGATCTGGCGGACGATTTCGGCGTGGCGCTGGGGCGCTCGCTTCTGACGACGTCGGGTGAGGTTTTGCTTGCGCTGGGGCTTATCGTGCTGTTTTTCCTGATTCTGCAGGTCACGTGCCTGAAGCTCCCCGTCCGTAAGGTGGGACAGATCGGGATCGGTATCCTGTACACCTTTGCAGGACTCGTGCTGTTCCTGTCGGTCGTCAATGTCGGGTATATGCCGATCGGGTACAAGCTGGGAACCGAACTGGCGTCCAGCCACCCGGTTGCGCTGGTCGTGTTCAGCTTTATCCTCGGCATGGTGGTCGTGCTGGCAGAGCCGGCTGTCCATGTGCTGAATAAGCAGGTCGAGGACATCACAGCCGGACACGTCAGCAAGAGATCCATGATGATCGCGCTGAGCGTCGGTGTCGGGATTTCCATCGGTTTGTCCATGCTGCGTATCCTGCTCGACTTCAGCATTCTGTACTACGTCATTCCTGGTTACCTCATCTCGCTGGGACTGTCCTTCTTTGTTCCCGGTCTGTATACCGCCATCGCCTTTGATTCGGGCGGTGTTGCCAGCGGACCGCTGACCTCCAGCTTTATTCTGCCCTTTGCCGTAGGCGCCTGCATGGTGGCACAGGGGCAGTCACATATTCTGAGCGATGCCTTCGGCGTGGTGGCTATGGTGGCTATGACTCCGCTTATCACCATTCAGCTGCTCGGCTTCCGCTCCGTCGTGACCCGTCGCGTGCGGGCAAAGATTGCCATGCGGCGCATCCTGCTGGCGGACGACGAACAGATCATTGATTTCATGTAAGGGAGGCACCGACGTATGAGAAGAAAGAAAAAATCCGCTGGCACGGCATCTGCGCCGGCGCAGAATGCGGCGGCACCGGCTCAGACGGCACCTGCCGTTGCGAGTGAGGCGCCGGTGCGCCTCAAGCTGCTGGTGACGGTAGTCAACCGCTCCAAGACGGAGTTTTATGCCGACTACCTGCAGTCCAATTTCCACATCAATTTCCAGACTATCTTGGCGGCGGAGGGAACCGCCGACAGCGATACACTGCGCCTTCTGGGACTTACGGACAGCTCCAAGGGCGTGATCTTCAGTGTTGTGCGGGAGGATCAGGCACACGCTGCCCTGATGGGGCTGGAGGGAAAATTCGGCTCCATCAAGAACGGGAAAGGCATTGCCTGCACCGTCCCGCTGACGGGTACCATCGGGGTTGCCATTTATCGCTTCCTCGGCAATATTACCGCCTGAGCGACCGGGCGCAAGGAAGGGAGATATACCATGAGTCATTCTTTTGAGTATGAAATGATATACGCCATTGTCAACGCCGGATTCGCCGATGCGGTTATGGAGGCGGCACGTGAGTACGGCGCGCGCGGCGGCACGGTCATCCACGCGCGCGGAACCGCGAACGGGGATGCCGAGCAGATGTTCGGCATTACGGTTCAGCCGGAAAAGGAGATCGTTATGATTATCGTACCGACCGAACTGCGCAACGACATTCTGCATACCGTCTATCAGAAGGTGGGGCTGAAAACGCCGGGGCAGGGAATTGCCTTCTCCCTGCCGGTGGAGGAGGTCGTCGGCTTCGGCAAGGAGAAGCAGCTGACGGCGGACGGCGCAGAGGAATAAAGGCGATCCCGCTCCGAGCCGGAGTAGGGAAACAGCACCGTTCCGTCGGGCAAGCCGACCGTGCGGTGTTGTTCTCTCGTTCATCCGATGCGGACAGCGGGGCGGCATCGGTCGCTGCATTCGCTCACACGCCGTAAAATAACGGAGCAAAACCATATTCGTCAAGAGGAGGAGATATTCTATGAATTGCTTTGAAAACGTGAAGAAGAACTTCGGCTTTGGCTGTATGCGCCTGCCCATGAAGGACGGCGAGGTAGACAAAGCGGAGATGTGCCGCATGGTCGATGCCTTCCTTGCGCGCGGATTCAATTATTTTGACACAGCGCACGGGTACCTGGGCGGAAAGAGTGAGATCGCCGTCCGGGAATGTCTTGCCGAACGCTATCCGCGTGATGCGTTTATTCTGACCGATAAGCTGACCGGTTCGTATTTCCATTCCGAGGCAGACATCCGTCCCTTTTTCGAGAGCCAGCTGAAGGCGTGCGGCGTGGAGTATTTCGATTTCTACCTCATGCACTCGCAGAACAAGGAGATTTTTGAAAAATTCAGGGCTTGCAATGCCTATGAAACTGCGTTTGCCCTCAAAGAGGAGGGCAAGGTACGCCATGTCGGACTGTCCTTCCATGACCGTGCCGAGGTACTGGATGAGATCCTGACTGCTTATCCGCAGGTGGATGTTGTGCAGATTCAGTTGAATTATGTGGACTTTGAGGATGCCGCTATCCAGTCGCGCCTGTGCTATGAGGTGTGCCGCAAGCACGGCAAGCCGATCATTGTCATGGAGCCGGTAAAGGGCGGCACGCTGGTCAATCTGCCGGAAGATGCCCATGCCGTGCTGGAAGGCTTGCATGGCGGCAGTCCTGCCAGCTATGCCATCCGTTTTGCCGCCGGATTTGACGGTATCTTCATGGTGCTTTCCGGCATGAGCAATCTGGAGCAGATGGAGGATAACCTGTCCTACATGGCGGATTTCAAGCCTCTGAACGAGACAGAACGTGCGGCGGTTTCCAAGGTGTGTGCCATCCTGCGCGTCCAGCACATGATCCCCTGCACGGCGTGCCGCTACTGTACGGACGGATGTCCCATGCACATATCCATCCCCGATCTGTTCGCCTGCCTGAACGCCAAACAGATTTATCACGACTGGAATGCGGATTACTACTACGAGGATGTCTATACCAAGCAGAACGGTAAGGCTTCCGACTGCATTGCCTGCGGAAAATGCGAACGCATTTGTCCCCAGCACCTGCCCATTCGGAAGCTGCTCCGCGATGTGGCGGCTGAATTTGAACATCGGGCGGACTGAAGCCTGTGCATATACGGAAAGGAAAGGTATATTCCCATGATTGAAGCGATTCTTACAAGAGCAAATGCAGCCCGCAAAGTGCGGATCACGGTCAAAACACTGACCGTCCTGACGGTGGTTATTCTTGCGGTGGCACTGCCGCAGCTGGTGCATCTCGCAGTCGGAGCGGCGGGCGGCGTTACATGGCTGCCGATGTATCTGCCTGTTCTGCTGGGTGGTTGCCTGCTGGGAGCCCGCTGGGGACTTATTGCCGGCATTGCTTCGCCGGTCGTCAGTTTTCTCCTGACCTCGCTGACCGGAAGCGCCATGCCTGCGGCTGTCCGCCTGCCCTTCATGGCGGCAGAGCTGGCGCTCATGGCGCTGGTGACCGGGCTGTTTTCCGATGCGATCGTCAAACGTGCGTGGATGGCGTTTCCCGCCGTCCTGCTGGCGCAGGTGTCCGGCAGGGCATTCTTCCTTCTGCTTGTCACATTGTTTCAGAATGTGGTTCCCTTTACCCCTGCCGTGATCTGGGGACAGATCAGAACCGGACTGTACGGCCTTGCCTTGCAGGCGGTGCTGGTGCCGCTGGCTGTTATCGGTCTGCGGCGGCTGGCTGATACCGGGGAGCGCGACCGTGACTGATCTTGACCGCGCAAGGCAGCTTCTTCCCGGACACAGCATTGCCCTGTGCCGGGGAGAGAAACTGCTGACCGATGATGCACGCGGCATCGCGCCGATGATGAATCTGCTGGCGGCAGGGCAGGATCTGCACGGGTTTTCTGTCGCCGATCTTGTGGTTGGTAGGGCGGCGGCGTTGCTGTTTGTCCGGGCGGGTATCGTAGCGGTGTATGCTGCCACGCTTTCCTGCGGTGGCAGGGACGTGCTGGCAACGCACGGGATTCGGGTGGAGTACGGGATTCTTACCGACTGCATCCGGAACCGTGCCGGAACCGGTGTCTGCCCCATGGAACAAGCGGTGTCCGGCGTCGATGATCCGGAGATTGCCTACCGCCTGATTGGGAAACGACTTTCCGCTCTGCGTGCCGGGCAATGACGGCTGCGCGGCATCGGCTTGCCTTGTTGCTTCGACACCTGCGGCGGATGCGGCAGTTTTGCTCGCCGGGTTTTCTAAGGAACCACTGATTTATTCGGCGGCACATCTTCGACACATCTTTTCCCGCCTGCTTCTTGCCGAAAAACTCGATGTACATCCAGTACATCTTGAGTTTTTCGCAATCGCAGACGAAAAAATCTGTACCGAATATGCACCACCTCATTAAATCAGCGTTTCCCTAACGTATCAATATTGTTTTGCTCCCATTGCTTGCAAACTCATACAAAATGTGCTATAATATCCCTGTTCGGAAGCAATTTCCGTCCGGAAACGAGGTGTAAGCCGATCATGAAATCTCTGCGGGAACTGTACCGCATCGGGCGGGGGCCGTCCAGCTCCCATACAATAGGACCACAGCGGGTGGCGGAATACGCAATCGAAACGTATGGGGCACGGCGGTTCCGCGTCGAACTGTTCGGCTCTCTGGCAATGACGGGAACAGGTCACGGAACAGACCGCGTTCTCCGCGAGGTGCTGGGTGACGGCACGGATATCCGTTTCAACACAACGGAAAAGAATCTGCCGCATCCCAACACCATGAAGCTGTACGCGTTGCAGGACGACGGCACGGCGGAGTACCTGTTCACTGCCACCAGCGTCGGCGGCGGGAGCGTATGTATTGACGGGCAGACGCTGTCTGAGGGCGGGGAAGTGTACCCGGAGCGGGATTTTGCCGCGGTCCGGGCGTTTGTTGCGCGGGAGGGAATGACACTGCCCGACTATGTCCGCCTGCGGGAGCCGGACGTGTATCCCTACCTGCGGGAGGTATGGCACACCATGCGTGCCTGCGTGGAGCGCGGACTGAATCGTACCGGCACGCTGAGCGGCGGGCTGAATCTTGCGCGCAAGGCAAGCCTGCTCCGGAGCGAGAACACCAAATTCGAGCCGTCCCTCATGCATGAAAACCGCAAGGTTTCCGCCTATGCCTTGGCGGCGGCGGAGGAGAACGCGGATAACGGTGTGATCGTGACGGCACCGACCTGCGGCGCGGCAGGCATCGTCCCGGCGGTTCTGTACTATATGTACGAGAACTGCGGCGTCGGCGAGTCTGAGCTGCTGGATGCGCTGGCGGTGGCAGGCGTGATCGGAAACGTGGTCAAGCAGAATGCCTCCATCAGCGGCGCGGAGTGCGGCTGTCAGGCGGAGGTCGGCGTGGCGTGCGCCATGGCGGCGGCTGGTCTGGCGCAGATATACGACCTGGACGCGGAGGGCATTGAATGCGCGGCGGAAATCGCACTGGAGCATAATCTCGGGCTGACCTGTGACCCGGTGCTGGGACTGGTGCAGATCCCCTGCATCGAGCGCAATGCCATGGCGAGCATCAAGGCGTTCAACGCCGTCATGCTGGCAAAGTCACTGGAGAGCAAGCATAAGGTGTCCTTTGACCAGATTGTGGAGGTCATGTATGAAACCGGCAAGGATCTTGCTGCGGGGTATCGGGAGACCTCAACAGGCGGTCTTGCGCGGATATACGGGGAGGCTTGGGCTGCGCAGGGGAAGGGGGAGCAGGAATGAATGTGACGGAACTGAGCGGCAGTGTGCTCGGCGGGCTGGTCTTTCTGCCCGCCTGCGTGGAGGCGGACACGCCGCTTCTGGTGTACCTGCACGGAGCAGGCGAACGGGGAACACGCACCGACCATATGTGCCGTCACGGCATTCCGCGCCTGATCGTGCGGGAGGGGTGGGAAGTACCTGCCATCGTGCTTTGCCCGCAATGCCCGGCGGAATTCGTATGGGACAATGTGGTGCGGGAGGTCAAGTCCGTGATCGACGACACGGTCAGCCGCTTCGCCGTGCGAACCGACCGTATTTCGCTGACCGGTTGCAGTATGGGCGGCTTCGGCGCATGGGAGATGGGCATGACCTACACGGGCTTCTTTGCCGCGCTGGCACCGATCGCCGGCGGCGGTCGTTCCTTCCGTGCGCCCAACCTGCGCACGACGCCTGTCCGCGCCTACCACGGGGCGGAGGACGAACTGGTTCCGGCTGTGTATTCCAGCCTGATGACGGATGCCGTCCGTGCCTGTGGCGGCGATGCGGAGCTGACGCTTCTGCCCGGTATGGGGCACAATGAGGGCATTGAATATGCCTACGAACACACGGATGTGACGGAATGGCTGATTTCCATGCGGCGGACGGATCATACGCCCGTGCCGGAATTTCTGAGCGAGTATTTTTGAAGATAAACGGAGGATACGGTATGTTGGAAGGAATGGTGCGGAAGCAGACGGAAAAACAGGCGCAGACTCTGGACAGCTGGCTGGAAAAGCACGACCGGGAGGTTCCGTTCCCGGAGGGGGTTCGTCTGCACGGGGATCAGGATTACATGGGTGACGGGAAGCCCTGTCACAGGATGGACGTATATGAACCGGAGCTGAATCCGAAGGAGGGACCCGTGCTGGTCAATTTTCACGGCGGCGGGTTTCTGCTCGGGAAAAAGCAGGTCAACCGCCTGTTTTGCGCGGATATGTGTCTGCATGGCTTTACCGTGTTTTGCCCGGAATATCCGCTGGTTCCTGAGGTCGGCATTTTTGACATTTTCCGCGACCTGACCGTGGCAGTGAACAGGGCAGGCGAGGAAGCGGCGGCACGCGGGCAGGACGGTGTCTGCCTGTGCGGGGACAGCGCCGGAGCATACCTGTGCGTTTATCTTGCCGCGATGCGGGAAAATCCGACTATGGTGGAAGCGGCGGGAGTCAGTCCGGTCGTGCCGCGGATACGGGCACTGGGACTTATCAGCGGGATGTTCTATACCTGCCGTCTGGATTCCATCGGGATGTTCCTGCCGGATATGCTGTACGGAAAGGGCTGGCGTAAGCGTCCGTTCCGTCCCTATACGGACCCGGAGTATACTGCGCGGGCGGGAAACCTGCCGCCGTCCTTCCTTGTGACGGCGCGGGGAGATTTCCTGCGGCACTACAGCCGCCGTTTTTACCGGGCGATCTCCCGGGACAGTGCGGCGCATTGCCTGCTGGATATCCAAGGAGACAGACCGCTGTCGCACGCTTTTTCCGCTATGCTTCCGGAAACGCCGGAGGCGCGGGATGCAAACGGGCAGATGGCGGCATTCCTGTTAAGACATTGCTGATTAACACAGCCTTGCATTTCCCCGCACGACGCACGGCTGGTGCCTCTGCGCATCCGGAATTGTGCGGTGCTGCCTTGCCCGGTTGCAGGGCGAAAGAAGCCGGAAGGCGATGACAGGTCTGGTCATCGCCTTCCGGCTTTCTCCTGATGTGCTGCGGCGTCAGTCCTTCTGCACGATGGTGATATTGGACGGCTGAATGCCGGTCTGCTCAAACACCACGGCGTTGATCTGCGCCAGCTGTGCGGGTTGGAGCGCACCTTTGTTCTGTACGACGATGTTTGCATTGTCGCCGCTGATGACTGCCAGACATTTTGCAAAGCCCTTACCCTGCAGCAGGGATTCAATGTTGGCTTCCTTTTCCATGTCCTTCGCCAGCGCCTGCAGTTCCTGCATAGCCTGTGCCTTGACATCCTCGGTTGCCTTGTCGTTCCGGACGACGGCGTTCAGCACCTCGATTGCCTCATCCCGCGCCTTCTTGCGGCTGACCTCGACCGTGGAGAAATAGGCATCCGAGCCGGTCGGGGTCGTGGGGGACTTATCGTCGCCGACGGCTGAGGTTGTCAGATTGGTGCCGTAATTGGTGGACATTCCGGCGCTCGCCTTGTAGTCATAGCCGTCGTGGTCGTTTGCCTTGGAGAAAAACGCCCAGTTGAGTGCGACCGCCGCACCGATCACCACGACAGCCCCGGCAATAATCAGGTTCCGGCGTCCGATCTTCCGGAAAAAGCCCTTGACCTGTTCCCACTTGTTGTTCGTATCCATACGTATGCCCTCCGTTCAGATTTGGTTACACAGCACTGTATGCGCATCGGAAGCGGAATATGCCCCGATTTTTCTTTCCGCCCCGCTATCCCTTTGCCGTGACAAAGATGCAGTTGCTCCCGATGCCAAAGACCGAGCTGAGCAGGGATGTGATCTCCCGCCGGACGCCGGGATCTCCCCCGCCGGAGCAGACAATTCCGATGCCCCGTATGGCAGGTGCCTTTTCGGTCAGGAATACGAGGGATTTGCCGGATCCGGAGCCGATCGTGACGTACAGGCGCGACGTGCCGGAAGCGGCGCTTTTTTCGTCCGTGGCGTAGACATACTCATATCCGCCAGCCAGGCTGACGATAACCCGGACATCGCCCGCGCCCGCCACCTGCGCACAGATGGAGGCTATGCGGCTTTCCAGCGCTTGCCGGTAGGCGTCCAAGCTGACCTCATACGCTTCTCCCGGCGCACGGGCGGGCATTTCGGCCGCCTGCCCGCTCCCGTCGCTGATGCCGGGAATCAGACGGCTGCCTCCCAGCAGGAGAAACAGCCCGACCGCGCCGCCGAGCAGGGCAGGAATCAGCTTTTTCTTCATGGTGCCCGCCGCCTGCGGGGCGGACGGGGGATCGCAGGGAATTGTCATAGGCAAAAAACCTCCGGAACACTTGCCGTTGCCTGTTGCGCGGATCATGCCACGGACAGCGTGACCGGACAGCCCAGCGCGTCGGCAAACCATTTTTCTATGTCGTGCGGATTGCGCAGCGCGGAGGAGCCGGACAGACTGATGCGTACCGATTCCAGCCGTGCGTTACCCGCACCTTCCAGGGAAACCGCAACGCGTGCCTGCACCGTCGCATCGCGTTCGGGGATGCCGAAGGTATTACGCAAAGCCGCGTACACCCATTGCTCCACCTCCGCTTCCCCTGCCGCAGAGAGACTGCCTGCGAGGTCGTCAGACCCGACCGTGCCATCATCCGGTGGGAGAACACCGGACTGCTCCAGCCGTCCGCGCAGATCGTCCGTCCCGCCAGCCGCTATGTCACGGAGCAGGGAGAGCCCCCGCGCGAGCGGTACCAATATGGCAAGCAGTACGCAAAGTCCGGCTACTGCCCGGAAGGCGGCGGAACTTTTTCCGTTCCGGTCGCCGGGAAGCAGGAATTCCAGCACTCCCACGCCGAGCGACAGCAGGATCAACGGGTACAGCCCGGCGGACACAGACATGGCGCCCTCCTTTCAGCCCAGCGCACTGCCACAGGCTATCAGTACGCAAAGTGTGAGAATAAAGAAAACGGAGCATAGACTGACAGCCCCTGCCATATAGCCGTACAGTTCGGCTACATCGTCCAGCAGACGCGCATCGGCGGCACAGTCCAGTGAGGACGCCGCGACCGACGCCAGCCGGATGACAGCTCGGAAAAGCAACAGTTCGACCAGCACCGGCAGAAGCAACAGCCCCAGCAGCAGTACGCCGCACACACCGCAGATGCTCCGCAGCAGATCAACCCCCGCCGCCACGGAGCCCAGCGAACCGGACACCGCACTGCCTGCGACCGGGAGCAGATTGCCGACGGCATACTTGATGCCCTTCATGCGAAGCGAGTCCGCACGTGCGGACAGAACGCTCTGGCATCCCAGCAGCGCCGAAAGAAGAAAGGTGATCGCCCCCAGAAATCCGGTATACGCCTTGCGCACCCAGCTGCCTATTGCCTCCATCCGGTAGCGGAGCCCCAGTGCGCCGAGTAGCGAAAGTGACAGGCAGATGCCGCAGACTGCCGGGGTCACGTCGGCGCACAGGTATTCCGCCACGTTCAGAAATACCAGCATCAGCCCCTCGCCAACCGTTGCCTGCGTAAGGTTGCCGCCGAGTACATACAGCGTACCCATGACCGGGAGCATACCGGCACACAGCCGGTTCAGCTGGGAAAGAAAGGTCGTGACGGTTTGCGCGACGCCGACAGTCAGACTGACCAGCGCCGCCGCGACGGCGAGCCGGATGATAAAGCCCGTCAGTTCTCCAGCCCGTCCGCCGACGGCGGCACTGAGATGCCCCAGCAGGGAGGAGATCAGCAAAAGCCCCAGCAGAGTCGAGAGCAGTCGGACTGCATCCGGCAGACGCAGGCCCAGCGCGCCCAGCAGAGCGGACAGCATCCCGGGGAGCGAGACTCCCTCGCGGACAGCTGCCAACGCCTCGTCCGGATCGGTAGAGAACAGCCCGTCCGGCAGGAGCGGGATAAGCTCCTCGGGCAGGGAATCCGGCAGAGCGGCGTAGGCGGGCGGCAGGGTGATACCTTCCGTTTCAGCCTCCGGGGCGTTGCCTGCCGCCTGTGCGGCACTGTCCTCTGCCCGCGCCGGCACGCAAAGGCAGGCAAACAGAAGCAGGACAAGGACAGCGGCACATATCGGTTTTCTCTTTTTCGTCATATCTTTTTTCATTTGCTTCACCCTGCGCTCAGCAGCCCTGCCACCGTGTCCGCGACCGCACGCACCAGCGGCAGAGCCAGCACCAGTATTTCCAGCCGTCCCGCCGTTTCGACCCATGCCGCCAGCGCCGTTTCGCCGCTGTCCCGGCAGATGCCGGCACACAGCTCGGTGGCAAAGGCAAGCCCCAGTGAACGGAGCAGGATCCGGCGCGTGTCCGCCGGGAGGGCGTCGTCCAGCAGGGTGGTCATGTCGGACAGCACCCCTGCGGCAAGCGACAGGATGGCACCCAGTAGGACGACCGATGCGGACAGACGGAGAAACGGTGCCCATTCCGGTTTGTACGACCGCAGGACTGACAGCGCGCACAGCGCGGTCATGCACAGAACACAAAGCTTTGCCACGGTCAGAAGCCAAACACGGTGCAGATCAACTCGAACAGATCCGCAATCTGCTGAATCAGCAGAAGCAGAACGACCACAATGCCCGCCAGTGTCACCAGCATGGACTGCTCGTCTCGCCCCGCCTTGGACAGAAGCTGGCACGCAACGGCGACCAGCAGTCCAACGCCCGCTACCTTGATGATCAGACTGATATCCATGCATTTACCATAGCAGTATTGCCGCCGCCAGCGCACACGACAGGCACAGTGCGCTGTCCGTGCGGGTGCGGGCGGGCAGGGAATCTGCCAGCCTGCCTCGCTGTTCCTCCAGCGCGGAGAGATAGTAGTCACAGCGTCCGACCTGCTCTGCCCGGTGGGTGTGCCCCAGTTCGCGCGAGAAGCAGGTCAGCAGGCGTTCGGATTCCGCTCCCAGATAGCCACGGCTTTCATGCAAAAGCAGGGGAAGGGAAGCGGCGGGGCGCTCGGCGGATGCCCGATCCTGCCCCCGGCAGGCGGCAAGCACCGAGGGATCGACCGTGGCGAGTATTTGCCCGATGGGCATGGAGAAGCAGTCAATCTGCCCACGGATAAAGCGCAGGAGTGACAGGTAGCCGTCCAGTACCCCCACACGCCGATGTTCATAGCGTGCCAGCAGCAGTGCAATGTAAAGCCCCACCCCGACAAGGAGCAGGGAACCGAACAGCTTTGCCGTCATACCGATTCCTCCCGCGCATCCGCGCCGCCCGTAATTGCGGGCATCTTTGCCTGTTCCGTATGCGGATACTTGGCAGTGCCCGTCAGTGTCCGGCAATTTCCGCCTCTGCTGCATCCCACTGCGTGATGCGGTAGCGGAATCCGCCGGCTCCGTCCCGCGTCAGCCCCACATAGGCAGAGAACAGGCGCGCCTCGTGGAGCAGGCGCAGTCCCGTCCGATGCAGAAGCTCGGCGCAGTCCGCGGCATGGGCACTTGCGACCAACGGCACGCCGCCGTGGTGCGCTTCTACCAATGCCATGGCTTCGGTGCAGTCCCCAATCTCGTCACACAGGATAACCTGCGCCGACAGCGTCCGTGTTGCGATTTCCACTCCCAGCGCCCGGGGATATCCCACCAGCACATCAAGACACAGCCCCGGATCGTCCGTACCATAGCACAGCTCGGCACGGCTGTCTACCAGCACCGTCCGCAGCGGGGTGGGCGGTGAGGCAAGCCCCACTGCCACACCACGCAGCAGGGTTGTCTTCCCCACGCCCGGCGCACCGTACAGCAACAGTCCGCGCGGGGATCCGGCGGCAAGACTGTCCCGGACCAGACGCACGATCCGGTCGCCGACCGACCGATGGGGGTGTGGCAGGCGGATGCACAGTCCCGTGACCGAACGCAGTCCCAGTACGCGTCCTTCCTCGCATGCCGCCCGTCCTGCCACGCCGACCCGGATGCCGCCGGGCAGGGTAAGGAAGCCCTGCGCGATATCCTGACTGTAAGCGTACAGCGATCCGCCGCACAGCGCGGACAGTACATCGGACAGATCGTCCCCGTCCAGCCGCAGATCTGTCGTCAGGTTTTCGCCATCCACGGTCAGTGTGACATACCGCCCTGCCCGCAGGCGAATCTCCTCGATCGCCGACTGCCCGGTTGCCCGTGCCGTCAGCGCATCGGACAGAGCCGTCGCCAACGCAGGCGGGAGTCGGTCGGTCAGGGCAGGGGGCAGGGAAGCAGATGAATGCAGAACGCTTCGGGCGGCAGGACGCATTGCCCCGACCGCAGGCACGGACGGCGGTTGCGGGTGGGATGCTGTTGGTACGCTCCACGCGAAGCGCGGCAAGACTGCCTGCCCCATGACCATTCCCCCTTCCGTCCCGCGCTGCGGTACACCCCCACTGTATGGCGGCCGCCCCGGAAATATGACAGGGATGCAAAAAAGCCGCCCAGGGCGGACGGCTTTCAGGATTATACCGGCGTTGGTCTTAACGGGACTCGTCCCCGGTCGCGGTTTCGGCTTCTGTTCCGGTAGCGACTGTTTCGTCATCCGAGGGACGGACTTCCTCGTAGCGGATCAGCTCCTTTACAAAGACCCACTGCTCCGGGTAGTTGGACTGATAGAATCGGATGGCGCGTTCGCTGTGCGAGACGACATGGCGCACGCCGCGCTCATCCAACTGCCGGCACAGGTCGGCGGCAAAGGCAAGCACGGAGGTACGATTGTCCGTCGCGCCGGGGGCATACTTGGCGGCGAAGGCGGCATTGTCTGAGACGGTCTTCTGCAGGATCTCAAACTTTTTCCCGTCTTTCATGGTGAAGGTGACGGACAGTCCCTTGTCACCGTCGCAATCCACGCGGCACAGCGTTACGTCGTCCCACGTGTAGGCGGCAGTCTGTCGGAAGAAGTTGGTCGATATGCCGTTCTCCGACACAAGCCGATAGGTGTTGACGGACACAGCACCGCAGGCAAGTATCAGCACCAGCAGTACTCCGGACAGCAGGTTTGCAAAGCGGCGGGTGCCGAGAATGCTGTGCTTGGTGCTATTCGCCGAGCCGAGCGGCTTTTTTCGTTCGTAATCCTCCTGGGATGGCAGGTACTGGAGCATCAGCACGCACTCCATCAGCACGAATGCCACGATGATACAGGGAATCTGCGCGGACATAACGGCATAGGCGGGCGTATCCCCGCTGCGCGCCTCAACGACGGATGCCGTGATCCGTCCGACCGCAAAAATATACAGTGCCATCAAGGCAAGAATGAGTACCGTTCCGGCGACGAGAAACAGGCATCCGCGCCCGCCGGTGTTTTGTTTTTTCTGATTCACGGGCAACCTCCGTCAATCCAGCACACGCAGGCGACTGACTGCCGGGAAGCCTGCCGTCGCAATGCGCGCCGTAATCTCCTGCTCGCTCAGCGCAGGCGTCACAAAGGACAGACGCCCCGGTTGATGCCGCACGGCTTCTGCGCCTCCGAAGTGTGCTGCCAGACTGTCTGCCGCTTCTGCCGGCGCGTCAAAGACAAGCAGATTCCGGCAAACGGAGGCGGCAAATTCGGTCACGTCATCGGCACTGGCGTCTTGCCACATCGGTGCGGCGGCGGGGTCGGCGTGGGTTGCTTCCATAATGTCGGAGACGACCGCGCTGGCGGTGGGCAGTTTGCCTGCACCGGGACCGTAGAACATGACTTCACCGACCATATCGGCACTGACCAGAATGCCGTTGAACACGCCGCTTACGCCGGCAAGCGGGCTTCCTCCCGGCACAAAGCGTGGGGAGACCATAGCAAGAATCTTACCGGTCTGCGCATCGCGGCTGGCGTATCCGATCAGCTTGACCGCACCGCCCATGGCGCGCGCCAGCGCGGCATCGTCTGCCGTCACGCGCGTGATGCCCTCGCAGTGGATGCTGTCCGGGTCAATGCGCTTGCCGAACGCCATTGCCGCCAGGATAACGGTCTTGCGTGCGGCGTCCGGTCCTTCGATGTCAGCGGTCGGATCCTTCTCGGCGTAGCCTTTTTCCTGCGCGTCCCGGAGAACGTCGGCAAAGGGCGTGCCCTTGGTTTCCATTTCGGTCAGGATGTAGTTGGTGGTGCCGTTGAGGATTCCGCTGACCGACCGGATGTGATTCTGCGCAAGATCCTCGCGCAGGGGGCGAATGACGGGAATGCCGCCGCCCACGCTTGCCTCAAACAGGTAGGAGACGCCGTGCGTCCGCGCCAGCGCCAGCAGCTCGGTGCCGAAGGTCGCAACCACCTGCTTGTTGGAGGTCACGACGCTCTTGCCTGCTTCCAGCAGGGCTTTGGTGAAATCATAGGCAGGGTGCGCGCCGCCCATCATCTCCGCGACCACCGATACCTCCGGGTCGTTCAGAATGACCTGAAAATCGTGGGTGATCAGATTCCGGAAGGGGCTGTCCGGAAAGTCCCGCAGATCGAGGATGTATTTGATCCGGATCGGTTCGCCGACCCGCGCCTCAATGAGTGCCCGGTTATGGGTCAGCACCTCGGCTGTGCCGCTGCCGACAACGCCGAAGCCCAGAAGTGCCGCGTATTTCATAGGTAGATATCCTTTCCGCTTGGTTTCTCCAGTATTGTACCACAAAAACGGGAAAAATGCAAACGGATATACGGAAAAAAGTATTGAATTTCTGAAAATAATGTGGTACAATGAAAAGGCCCGTCGGACGGGTCGGGAGGATACGGTGATATGGGATCTCAGATCGGAAGCAAGACAAACGTTAAGATATACGTTCTCAACCTGATGATGGCGGTCGGCTATCCGCTGGACTTCAACACGCTGAACGAGGCACTCCGCCAGACCGATTTCATAGATTATTTTGATTTCGCGGACGCCTTCCACACCATGGAGGATGACGGTCTGCTGGAGGCGTCCGGTGTCAACCGGCTCGGTGAGCCGTGCTATGCCGTCACGGCAAAAGGCGCTTGCGTGGTAGAGAGCATGCGGGGGAACATCCTGCCGTCTGTGCTGGAGGACAGCGTGGTCTGCGCCATGCGCTACCTGGATTTCAAGCACCGGGGGGTCAAGCTGTCCTGCCGGATCGAACCGTGTGCCGGAGGGGGATGCCATATCCTCTGCTCGGTCACCGAGCGGGACAAGACAGTGCTGTCCGTGACTCTGTGGGTAGAGGACGAACAGACCGCCCGGCGGATGGAGGATCAGTTCCGCGCACATCCGGAGAACACGTACCGGGGCGTTCGTGCCCTGCTGACCGGCAATGTCAATTACCTGTTTGACCACTGATACGGAACCACGGGATTGCAGTCCCGGCGGTTGATTTTTATAACAGATTTTGGGGGGCTTCCGAAAGGAAGCCCCCCAAAAAATCTGTTATGTGGTTGGACTGAAACGGCGCCAAAACGCCGTCATGGTTTTCCGCCCGGCGCCGCCGGAGACGGTAAATCCTCTCCCGGCGCCAGCGGCGAGAACAGCCGGCAACCCTGCGCGCGAAACACCTGAATCATCCGGTGCAGCTCGTCCGGAGACAGCCCCAGCTTTTTCCCCAGACAGGCAGGGCAAAGGAAATCCCTGCACTGTCTGCTGATATACTTGTAGTTGAGCGCCGCCTCATCGCCGGTCATGCCGGCGCCGCAGACGATGCAGAAGGCGTCCGCCATTATCCGCGCCGGCGTCCCTTCTCCCGGACGAACTTCGCGCGGAACAGCTTGCAGGAGTGTCCGGCAACATAAACGAACAGGTCATCCTTCTTTTCGCCCAGTTCCTCGCCGGTGATGATGTCGCACAGCGACAGCCGGACGCCGGATGCCGCCGGAACGCCCAGCTCGGCGAAGGTGATCTCAGCCATACGCGCGTCCCCGCAGAAGTTGAACACGCCGATTGCAAACTCGTTTCCGGCAAGATGGCGAACCATTGCGGTCCAGCCGTTGTCCTGCCGCACAAGGTAGGGCGGGCGGCACTCCGCATCCTGATTCAGCGCGATCAGGCGGGGGTTCTGGAGCAGTGCGCGGTACTGGTCATCCATGCTGCGCAGATCGGCTCCGATCATCAGCGGTGCGCCGCAGAAGCACCAATAGGCAAACTGCATCTCGTACTCGACGTAGTTGTTGCAGTCTGCACGCCCCACATTCCCCTGTCCGTTCATGCCGATCGTCAGCATATCCATGTCATTGAAGCAGCCGGCGGCATTGGCATTGAACTTGCCTATCTGGCTCTTGGCGATGTCTGCGGTGGAAGCGAACGTATCCACGATATCGCCGGTGGAACGATACATATGGGCTCCGATGCTGCGCATCCAGTTCCACGGTTCCTGTACGCCCCAGTTGCAGGCGGAGAACAGGATGTCCCGACCGGACGCGCGGAGCGCCATCGCCATCTGCAGGTAACGGTGCTGACAGTTGGCAAAGGAGGGGAAGTAGCAGAAATCATACTTCAGGAAATCCACGCCCCACGAAGCGAAGGTGCGCGCATCCTGGTATTCGTGGTCAAAGGAGGACGGGAAGCCTGCACAGGTACGGATACCGGCGCAGGAATACATTCCGAACTTCAGTCCCTTGGAATGGACATAATCGGCGATGAACTTCATGCCGTGGGGGAATTTTTCCGGGTCGGCGACCAGCTCGCCGTTCTCGTTGCGCTCCCGCATCGACCAGCAGTCATCAATGACGACATACTTGTAGCCCGCGTCACGGTAGCCACGCTCGACCATCACGTCCGTGATCTCCAGCATCATTTGCTCGTTGATATTGGGTCCGAAGGTATTCCATGTGTTGAAGCCCATAGGGGGCGTCTGTGCCAGCATTGCCATGGTTGATTCTCCTTGCATATTTTAAGATGAGTTTTTCGGAACCCCGGTCTGCCCGTCCGTAACCGACTTGCCGAACCGGTGCTTCCCTGTATGTTTTCCCGGCGTACTGCCGGTAAAAACCGATGATGTGCGCTATCCGAGCGCCAGCTCCTGCCACAGAGTGTACACCTGCCGCGCGATATCCTCGCGGTTTCCCGCGGCATCTACCGTCAGGATGTGATCCTGCTCTGCCAGCATCTCCCGCACGCGGCGGAATCGGGCACGGATACGTGTCTGCTGCTCCAGTGTTTCGTATATTTCGGTCGCGGCGCCACCGGCTCGCGCTGTAATGCGCCGCATCGCCGTTTCTGGTTCCAGGTCAAAGAGCAGGCAGGCATCCGGGCGGCGGACGGCGGGACAGTCCAGATTCATGCGGCACACCCACGCCATGCGTGCGCTGTCATCCCCGCCCTGATAGGCTATGGAGGAGTAATAGTACCGGTCGCACAGCACCGTCACACCGGCACGCAGGCAGGCATCAATGCCGTCCTTTGCTAGGTTATGCCCGATGCGATCCAGCAGGAAAAGCGTTGCCAGCTCCTCTGCGCCGGCTGCGACAGCACCCGAAAGCGCCTGCCTGAGACGCTTTCCGTCCGGGGAGGCAGTCGGTTCCGCAGTCACGGCGACCGGGACACCCTCGGCGCGCAAGCGGTCTGCAAGCAGGTTCATCTGCGTGGTTTTGCCCGAACCGTCCATGCCGTCAAAAACAAGGAACAGCGGACGGTATGGCGGGCGACGTATATCCGTATCGTTCACGGCTTCTGCTCTCCTTCCTCTTCCGGGACGCCGTAGAAAAAGCGGTAAAAGGCGGCGTCAACCTTGCCGGATGTCGGCGAGAGGCGTGTCATGCCCCGCCGGGGACGGAGGATCGGCGCTTCCGAAAACTCCGTGATGATGAGATGCTCCAGCAACGGAACGCCGATAAGCTCCAGCGCGCTTTCAATCTGGCGCGTTACGTCCAGGTCTGCACTCGACGGAACCGCGATCCCCTTGGGATGATTGTGCGCCAGCACGGCGCAGGCGGCGTGCATATACAGGCACAACTCGGCAATCCGGCGGACGGTGACGGCGGAACTGTTGACGGAGCCCTCGGAGATGACGCGGCAGTCGATCATGTGCATCCCGTTGTCCAGCAGGATAAGATAGACGCGCTCGGTCGTCAGTCCGGTAAAGCGGGGGCGCAGAAATTCGACCAGCTTTCCCACCGTGTCGTATACGCGGGGCGACTCCACCCGGTCGATGGCACACCGGCGCACAACGGCAGGCAGCAGGCGTATCAGGCACGCGGTATATTCGCCAACGCCGGAAACCGACATCAGCTCTTCCACGGAGGCTTCCGTAACGCCGGACAGTGAGCCGAACCGCTCGATCAGGCGGTGTGCCAATGGGTTGACGTCCACGCGCGGCATGGCGTACCCCAGCAGAAGCTCCAGCAATTCGTGTGCGGCGAGGTCATCGGGTCCGCCGCGCAGGAACCGCTCCCGCAGGCGCTGGCGGTGTCCGGCGTGAACCGACAGATCGGAGGTTTCTGTAGTCGTATTGCGTTGCGTCATGCCCTGTCCCCTCCCGTTTCCGAAATCCTCATGCAAAGCCTGTCCGTGTCCGTATTATACCATACACAGCATGAATTGTCAATAATTATTGTGAGTTTTTTCAATAGAACAGGGGGCCGCGGATCGGTTCGGCGGCACATCATTTTCCCGGCGTTTTCTTCCTGCCGTATGCTTCGATCCATACAGTCCCGTACCGCAGGCTCTGACCGCGCAGGAAAAGACAGGGCAGACCGCCGGCGCAGGGGTAATTGCCCCTGACGCATCGGCGCCTGCCCTGTTCCGGAAAGCTCATTCGGCTTTTTCCGTGTCGTTCCGATCCTCCCGCGCATGGATGAGATCAACCATCAACTCGTGGCACGGGGTGGGGATGCCGTACTGCCTGCCCAGCCGCACAACGGAGCCGTTGATGAAATCAATCTCAGTGCGCCGTCCTGCCCGGATATCCTGACACATGGATGCACGCCCGGTAGCAAGCGTGCGGGCGGACTGCATGATGGAAGAGATGACAGCCTCCGCATCAAAGGTCACGCCGTCTGCCGCCGCCACGGCGACCGCCTCAGCAACCAGCATCCGGATGATGCTCTGCGCATGCGGATTCTCCCCGGCGAAGCCGAGGGTGGAATCCAGAAGTGCGGTCATGGGATTCACTGTCATGTTTAGCATCAGTTTTGCCCACAGCAGGCGCTTGACGTCCGGGCAGGCGACCACCGCGGACGCATCCGAGGACAGTACGGCGGCAGTTGCTTCTGCCATTGCGAAATCGCCGGTCGGTGAGCCGATCTGCGTTTCGCCGGCTCCGGAATGGTAGACAACGCCGGGTGCTCGCGTGACGCAGTTGTGCCGTGTCGTGCCAAGCAGAATGCGCTCTGCGGGGACGTACCGTTGCATGATCTCAAAGTTTCCCATACCGTTTTGCAGCGAGAGCAGAACCGTGTCCTTTCCGACAAGTCCCAGATTAGCGCACAGCGCAGCTTCTCCCGCCGTATCCTTGACGAACAGGATGACAAGATCCTGCGGTTCCTGTCCCTCGCCGCTGAAGCGGATGGGGATACGGTGGCGGGATTCGGTGCCGTCCGGCTCCTGCAACAGGATGCCGTCCCGGCTGATGCGCTCTACGGCAACAGGACTGACGTCGTACAGCGTGACTTCATAGTTATCCAACAGGCAGGCGAACAGGCACCCCATGGCGCCTGCGCCGATGATTGCGATTTTCATGTGCAAGTATACCTCCGTAGTACCTTTTACTCAAATTCCGTGATCCATCCGTCAGGCGCCGGCAATTTCCGGTGCTGGATGGACAGCAACGTTTCGCGCAGAGCGGTGATGCGGGAATCCGGCGATCCGGCGCGGAAACAGTATGTCTCGCCGCGTCCGGGGTCATCAATGGAGCCGACCGGGGAAATGACCGCCGCCGTGCCGCACAGTCCGCATTCAACGAACGTCCCGATTTCATCCGCACGAACGGGGCGCTCTGCGGTCTTCATGCCCAGATAATGCTCCCCGACATACAGGAGCGAGCGGCGGGTGACGGAGGGCAGAATGCTGTCCGAGTGCGGCGTGACCATCTCTCCGTCCCGGGTGATGAAAATGATGTTGGCACCGCCGGTCTCCTCAACAAAGGTGCGCGTGGCTGCATCCAGATAGAGATTCTCATCGTACCCCTTCTCATGTGCGTCGGCGATTGCAAACAGGCTCATGGCATAGTTCAGCCCCGCTTTGATATGTCCGGTTCCGTGGGGGGCGGCACGGTCAAAGTCGGTTATGCGGAGGCGGAGCGGGCGGGCACCGCCGGCAAAATAGGAGCCGACCGGTGAGGCGAACAGGCGAAACTGAAACTCGGATGCGGGCTTGACCCCCAGCACCGGGTTTGTCCCGAACACGAAAGGACGGAGATACAGGGAACCGCCGCTTTCCGCGTCCGGGATTGCATCCCGGTTTGCCAGCACGACCTGCCGCACCGCGTCCTCAAACATACCGGCAGGCAGGGGCGGGATCTTCATGCGTATGCAGGAATCGTGCAGGCGTGCTTCATTCAGATCCGGTCGGAAGCAGACTATGTGTCCGTCCTCCGTCCGGAACGCCTTAAGCCCCTCAAAGCAGGTTTGCGCGTACTGCAGGACGCAGGCGGACTCGTTCAGCGTGACTGTCTCGTCGGTAGTCAGCCCGCCGGGCTGCCACGAGCCGTCCCGGTAGAGTGCAACGTAGCGGTATTCTGTTCTGCGGTAGGCAAAGCCGGTCGGTGTCGGTATGCTCATGATGTGGTTATCTCCTATCTTTTTTTGATTCCGAAAAGGCAAGGCGCCCGCCTGCACATACAGCGTATGTGTTGACGGACGCCTTTGCCCTGACTGCCGCCTATTATACACCGGTTTTGCAAGTTTGTCAATAGGAATCCTGCAGAATTTGCGGTTTCATCTTTGCTTTTCCGATCAGCATATATGCCGCAGCCGGAACGGAGGGGCAGGGAACCGCTCCCGCGCGCCCGTCTTTCTTGTAAGGCAAGCGCGGAGCCGACTTTTCGTGTAGAATCGTGTCAGATGCCGCCGCGTGCGCATACCATGGGAGTGGGTACACACCCAACCGTTGCTTCAAGGAGGTTATCCATATGTCTGAGAACAGATTTCCCTGCGGCGCCGCCCCCTCCGCGAACGGATGCGGGCGCGAGGGTCCCAGGGAAACGGCGTGCATCGAGACCAACCGCATTCTGGATTCCTGCCGGGATCGGGACTGCTACGAGAACGCCCGCGTCTACCTGACCGACATGGGGCAGGAGCTCATCGAAAACACGGGTCAGGTCCGGATCAAGGAATGCTGCATTGCATGGACCTATATCGGGATTGATCCGGTGCAGTTCAATCGGGGTTTCTACGCCATTACCATTCGCTTTTTCGTCAAGCTGATCTGCGAGGCGTGCGTGCGCGGCGGCAGGGGACAGGAGTTTGACGGCATTGCCGTGCTGGAGAAGCAGGTGGTGCTGTTCGGCGGAGACAGCAATGTCAGCGTGTTCCGCAGCAGCGGAGATTCCACCGCTTTCTGTGCAGAGCCGGAGCCGTGCTACAAGGAGCGCACCGTTCCGACCGCCGTGGTCGAGGTGGTCGATCCCATCGTGCTGGGTTGCCGCGTCATGGAGCCGTGTGACTGTGCCTGCATCCCGGAGGGGCGACCCGGAGATATTCCGGAATCCATCGCTGCCTGTCTGTCCGCGCCGCTTGCCTGCGACGCACCGCCAGCCTGTGGATGCGGCGGGAACCAGGCGCCCCGCCAGCGTCGCGTTCTGACCGTTTCGCTGGGCGTCTTCTCGCTGATCCGGGTTGTGCGTCCGGCGCAGTATCTGATCACCGCGTCGGAGTTCGTCATTCCGGATAAGGAGTGCGTCTCCGCAACGCCCAACGATCCCTGCTCGCTGTTCCGTTCCATGGCGTTCCCGATTTCCGAGTTTTCGCCCTCGGGTATGCCCGCACCGTCTCCGGGCGGTGACAAGCCGGGGCGTTGCGGATGCGGGAGCTGACCGGTGTGCGGCGGTCGTTCCGTTCATCCATGATGGATGCCGGAGGGCGCCGGGGTGCGGCAAGCACCCCGGCGCCCTCCGGCTCTCCGGGTGTCGTGACCCGAAAGGGGCATCACTCCCGGTACAGGAAGTTGAAGCGTCCGATAGGAGCGGCGGAGCCGTTCTCGTAGAAGTCCATAACGGTCGGCTGCTGCATGTGGTCGCTCCACTTGAATTCAAAGTTCAGTTTGCCCGCCGGCATGAACGAACGGGGAAGCGCCAGCGTCAGGCTGTTGCCGCTTACGTGCAGGACGGCACGCCCGATGCTCTGCCACGTAAAGCTGCCCGGCTCGGCAGTCCGGCGGTAGGCTTCCACGGTCGCACGTCCGGCTGGGGCGGGCAGGCGGTTGATGACCAGATCATACCCCTCCCAGCCGGTATCCTGCCGGCGGTCTGTGTTAAGGAACAGCGTCATCCAGCCTTCACCTTCCCGCGGCGTGATGGGAGCGGCGCAGGTGACCCGGAAGAATACCGTGTCGGCATCCCGTGCAACGCGTGCTTCCAGAATGTCGTTTCGTCCTGAAGTGTTGACGTAGTGACAGTTGCCGAAGCCGTCCCAGTCGCGGTGCAGAGTCAATCCGCGCGGACTGCGGAATACAGGCGTCACATCGCGCCACTGCTTCCCGCCGCCGCGCACCGTGATGGTCTTTTCCGCCGAGACCGGCTGGCGCGCGCCCGCGCCTTTGAAACGGCGGATGTTGTGCGCAAGCTGGAGGTAATAGGTATCCAGATAGCCGTCCCGATCCATCTCGATGTCGCGGCTGTGCTCACGGTCGTACTGATCCACCATGGCAAGCTGGGTTGAGTCGTTGTCGCTCAGCCACGGCTCATGGAACTGCCCCATGATCCACTCATTCCAGCCTGTGACGAACACAATATCGGGATCGAGGTCAATGGCTCTGTCCCACTGTTCCTGGACATTGTAGCCGTACTTATAGGAATCGGGCGACAGGTGCGCAAAGCCGTCCCGCCCGGTATAGCTGCGCCCGAATGTATCCCTGTCGTTGAAATGCGTGCAGATACGCTCCGCGTTGGCGTTCTGCCCGACGCCGACCGTGACCAGTTCGCAGCTTCCGTCCGGGCGTGTGACATACTTGTTCTGCGGGAAGACCTCCAGCCAGCCCCACTGGTCGGGGCGCTTGGCGCCGCCTGCATACAGCGGCTGTCCGGGGCGGAAGGTGAAGAAATCCCGTATCTCGTTGAGCAGGCGCGTATCCGTTTCGCAGACGCCGGTTTCCGGAAGAGCGTCCGGGTATGCCATGACAAGAGGCTTCCCGTCCAGGCGGAACCACAGGTCGGAGTATAGCCCCGGCTTGTACAGATTCTGGTACAGCGCCCGGAGCATCAGCTCGGTCGAGTGCGCGGGGCAGAAGTTCATCATGAAGGCAACCTGCGGTGTGCGGATGCCGTCCTCGCGTGCCTCGTGCAGCCCCCGGAGCAGCGGCTCGTAGGCGTCACGCCAAAGCAGGGCACCGTTGGTGCAGTCGAACATAATCATGTCCACCCCGGCGGCGGCAAGCAGGGCGGCGTGATGCCGGATGACCCACGGATCGGAGTTACGGTAGAAGCCGTAGAACGGCTCGTGCCAGTGACACTGGAACGGACGCTCACCCCATGCCGGATGATCCTTGCGGTATTCGGCAGCAGGATACTTTTCCAGCACGTCCACCACATCCACCGGACGCAGGTGCGCATGGGATTCCCGCCATGTCCAGTAGAAAATGCCTACCTTCCGATCCTTTTTTCTGCCCCGAACGTCCTCGACCGAGGCGACCCTGCGACCCAGCATATCCGTAGCTTCCCAGTCCTGCGCGCCGAGATCAATCAGCTTTTTCTCCGGCGTGGGGACATAGTCCGTCGCGCCGAATGCAGGCTCGGCGGAAAAGGTCAGACTGTGCAGGCGGGCACTGCCGTCCAACGTAACCGTGACCTCCCGGATACCCTCTGTGCGGTCAATAGGAAAAACAGCCTCGGTGCGTGCCTCCGCGTCGCTGGACAGCGCCGCCGTGCCGATCGGCATTCCGTCGGCATACACTGTTGCCAGCGAGGTGTTGCCGGACTCCGAGAAAACAAGCCTGCCGCTCAGCGCGCCGCAGCCGAAGTCCATATTGCCCGCGCGGAAAACGCCGGCTTTCTTATCCGATATCAGATTATCCATTTTATGCTTCCTTTCGTCTTGCGTAGTCAGTCGTTGCCGTGTCTGTCCCCGATGTCAGACACATGGTACCATACTTTTTCGCAAAAGTCAACAAGAAAGCAAACAATTCCCTTGACATTTTTGCCACGGGCGTGTATAATGGTTTTGCCAAGCCGGTGCGCACCGCGGCGCAGCCGCCGCGTGCTCCCCGGACACGGTACTGATACGTAAGGAGAGAATGTACCTATGAAACAGCAATGCACCGGAATCTTTGGGCGGGTATCTGCCCTGTTCCTCGCGCTCCTGATGGTAGCAGGGACGCTTTTTGCCGTTATCCCCGCGCTTCCGCTGCGCGTGTCGGCGGACACGACAGCATCCTCCGGTCACGCCATAGACTTTGACGAGAACATCATGCTGTCCGTCTTCTGGCCGCCCACACCTGCCTACATAAATGATGAGCAGTACAGGCTGATGGCGGATGCCGGCATCAACTGGGTACTGGGCGCGGGCGAGGAAACGCTTGCTACGCCTGCAAACCAGAAGAAAATGCTGGAGCTGTGCGAGAAATACGGGATGCATCTGATCCTGCAGGACGGCAGCTTCGGCGGCAGTCTTCCCGGCAAATCCGAGCGCGTCATCCGCCAGCAGGTCGAGCGGTATACGGGCTACTCTGCGCTGGGCGGCTTCTATATTCTGGACGAGCCGTACAACCCGAACGGGTACGTTGAGTCCTACCTGAACCTCAAGAAGGCGTTTCCGGCAGGCTATATGCATCTGAACTTTCTGCCCAGCGGTTCGTACGGAACCGAGGAGCGGTACCAGGCTCAGATGAACGACTGGTGCCGCCTTTGCGCGGCGGGCGGGTATCCCGTGGATTACCTGATCTACGACCGCTACCCCTTCGGCTTGCAGGCGGGCAGTATGGATCGCAACGGCTTCTACGCCAATTTGCGTTCCGTACACGATGTGGCGCTCAAGAATGATGTCCGAACCGGCACCTATATTCAGACCGTGCGCCAGTCGGTTGCCTTCCGCCGTCCCACTGCTTCCGAGATTCGGTACGAGATGTACTCGGCACTGGCATTCGGCTTCAAACAGCTTTCCTTCTTCACGTGGTTTACGCCGGTCAACCGGAATGAGCCGTTTGAGGACGGTATCATCGGTTCGAACGGCGTACCGAACGCGCATTACGGGGACATCAAGACCATCAACCGGGAGATTCTCACGATCGGTCCCATCCTCGCCAAATGCGACGCGTTGGAAGTGTACCTGAACGGGACAACATGGGGACAGCCCGGCATTCCGAAGGACTTCTTTGTCCAGCCGGGCGGGAAGAATCAGAAGTATACGGTGTCCTTCCTGCGACACAAGGAAACCGGACGAAACTACCTGATGCTGGTCAATAACAATTTCGGAAAGCGGGCGACCGTCAATCTGAAGCTGGATCCGTCTATTACCGCGCTCTATGAGGTCAGCCGCGAAAACGGCGGGTACAGCCCGCTGGAGATAGCGGACAACTCGCTGGAACTGCAACTGGCTGCCGGAGACGGTGTGCTGCTGGCACTGCCGGAAGGGCTGGATTTCTATAAGCCTGCCACCGGTCAGCCGGATGCGCAGGTCAATCTGGCGGCGGATGCGCTGATCACCTGCTCCCAGTCGCTCGGCGCGAGCGACTGTTACATGATGTACCTTAATGACGGCAAGCGCTTCTCCAACAGCAACACCGTCGGCTGGCGTTCCGTGGACAGCAATTCTCCCTCCGTTGTGCTGGATCTGGGGCGTACCATGCGCTTCAACCGCGTTGATCTGTATCCGGAAGGAACCTTGTTCACTTACGGCGACAGTTTTCCGGAGGACTTCACAGTCTCGGTCTCGCATGACGGCGAGCACTATACGCAGGTAGCCGCGATTACGGGTGCCGATGCCGGGAAGGCCGCTTCCGTCCGCCTGCCCGAGTCGTCCGAGGCGCGCTATATCCGCATCGACATCACCAAGTGCCGCGGCAGCTATGTCGGCTTTGCCGAGATTGAGGTCTACCAGGACGACGGATCCCTGCCGGCACCGGAGGTCTTTAATCCGCTGGATGACGGAAAGATCTGTGACTACAAGCCGGGGGAGGATCTTGCTTTCAAGAAAGACGTCTATCCCTCGTCCACCACGCCGGACGCCGGGTACCGCGCATGGGGCTGGGCTGCCGACTATATCAATAACGGCGTGAACGGTCAGGGATGGACCTCCGATGTCAAGCGCAACAGCTCGCCCGATTCTACCGAGTACATGATCATTGATCTGGGCGATGTGTTTGCTGTGGATCGGGTGGTCGTGCAGACCATGGGCTGTTTCCCGGAGGATTACCGCATCGAATTGTCTACAAACGGCAGGGACTGGGTGACGCTCGCATCCGAAACCGGGGCACCGGATCATCCGGGCGGAATCGAGCTGTCCTACACCCCGCAGGACGGGCTTCCGATTATCGGACGGTTCCTGCGCTTTATCGGCACACGCCTGCGTGGCACTGCTGCCGATGGCTATATGCTCCAGTTGGGCAACATCTCCGCATACGGTACGCCGATCTGCGACACGACCGCGCTGACCGAAGCGATGGAAGCATACAGGGCGACGGGCGGTGATACATCCGTCCAGGAGTATGCAGCCTGTGAGGCGGCTCTGAAAATGGAGTACCTCACGCAGTCGCGCGCCAATGCGTGCGCCAAAGCCCTGCGGGCACTGTTCGTGACCGAGGAGGAAACGACGACAGCGGACAGCGAAACGGCAACCGAGCCTGTCATCGAAACGGACTCTGTTACTGTCACGGATGCAGTACCCGAAAGCTCCGGCAGTGTTACGGAGGCGGACACGACGGCGATCGGCGCTGCCACGACAGCTTCCGCATCCGGCGGAAAGGGTTGCGCATCGGTATTGCCCGCCGCATCCCTGGTTCTGCTGACCGGTCTGTGCGCACTGCCGCTCCTGCGGAAGAAACGGCGCAGCTGATCTCTGCGGGGCATTTGCCATTCTCGCCGTACAGCGCTTTCTCAACGCAATAACCGCAGGGAAGGATTGAATTATTGTCATTGGTTCCTTGCTGGTTGGGGGCTTCCTTCAGGAAGCCCCCAATGTGTCCCGGCATCTCGCGGTTCTCCGTTTCCCCCTGCATCCCTTCAAAATCGTCACAAAAACCAAACAGCTTGCATTTTTGGCTACGGCGGACAGAGAAGCTGTGCCGGATCTGCACTGCCGGATTTTAATCTGCTTTTCCTGAGACTTTTTTCGAAAAAAACTATTGACAATCCGTCTCGATTATGCTATATTGTGATGGCAATAAACGTAGCGCATTGCATAATCGTGCATATCGGCCGTGCGTCGGTGGTGCAAATACAAACCGCGCCATTCGGAACACGGCTTCCGATTTCCCGTACATAAGCGAAAGGAGCAAACTTATGAAACGATCTCTGCGTATATGCACTACTATGCTGGCTGTCCTCCTGCTGATCGGCGGAGCCGGCGGCTTTTCCTCTACCGTATCGGTTCGGGCGGCTGACAACGGGGCGCTCCGCACCTGGGCAGGCACTCCGATCGTACACCATGTGGGCGGCTACGATACTGCCGTGCGCACGCTGCATACGCTGGTATATGATTTCCTTGCACCGGATATCGGTTCCTATGCGTCGGATGCCAATTTTGCGTATACCGGCACCCCTGTTCTGAAGGATGCCCGCCTGACGGTGCCGGACGGCAAGACCGCCGCTATCGGCTCCGGCGTCTTCCTCGGCGATGATTACGCACTGGAGAAGGGGTACGTATCCTTTGATTTGTGCCTGAAAAACGGTGCCGTTACGCTGGGTCTGCGCAACGCGAAGAAGGCGACGGTTCCCACCAATCGCGGCGTGTGGTTCCGGTTTGACAATGCCGGCTTCGTGACCGTGACAGAGAAAACGAGCGGCCTGGCGGTTCAGGTGCCGTTTACAACAGATCTTTCTTCGGGGGCAAAGACCATTACGGCATATGAGGATCGCAGTGCTCTGCGGCTTGTCTGCGGCGAGTCGGCGATCTTGACGATTGAATATCCCGACCGGACGCACCTGCGTGTGCTGGACGGTACGGGCAGATTGCTGGGCGAAACGGATAAGAGCGATGTGGATGAGGCTGGCTACTTTACGCTGTACATGGAAGCGTTGGGGGAGGGAAGCTACATCGACAATGTCATATTCACGCACGTCAGCGAGGAAAAGAAAACGGCAGAGCCGCAGACGGAAACGCGTAGAATTGACTACTCCACGTGGACAGCGACCGATGCGCTGGGACGCACGACCGCAGACAACGGGACAGCGGGCGACCCCAATGAAAACCGCTATGTCGGACTGTTTTACTTCCTCTGCTGGGTCGGCGCGGGACAGCACGTGCAGGACAACACCAAGCTGTACCTGGACGGCGGCATCGACGGGGTGAAGGAGTTTTTCGCCTCGGGTAGGGGCGGCGAGGCGTACTGGGCGGAGCCGTACTTCGGCTACTACCGCAACACCGATTCGTGGGTTTATCGCAAGCACGCCTATATGCTGAAGGCGGCAGGCGTGGATTTCATATTCCTGGACATTTCCAATGAGGAAGTGTTTGTAAACGGGCACATGACACTGTTTGATACCTGGCTCCGGATGCGGCGCGAGGGGATTGACACGCCGCAGATCGTTTTCTTCTGCGGCGATAGTCCCGCCACCTTTGCATCGCATATCCAAAAGCTGTACACCACGGTGTATTCGGACGAAAACTGGGATACCTACAAGGAACTCTTTTTCCTGTGGGAAGGAAAGCCGCTCATTTTCGGCAACACCGGATCCCTTAATGCGACTCAGCTCCGGACGCTGAACAAGAAATTCACGGTGCGCGGAAGCTGGGCGTGGGTGAATCAGAACAACTACTGGCCGTGGCTGCAGGAGTACAGGATGTCGCGGCAGAATGCAGTCAAAATGGAGAACGGCGGCTGGGGACGCAGTGCCGACGGCAGACTGGAATCCCTGTCGGTGGTGCTGGGGCACCATGCAACGACCAGCAAGGGACGTAGTTTTGCCAACGGGCGACAACCGGACAACCGGCTGAACGACTACGAATTCTCTTCCATCGAGCGCGCCGGGCAGGGGCTTGGCTTTTCCGCACAGTTTGAGGCGGCGATGGCGCTGATCGGGAAAAAGATACCTGCCGAGAATCCCTTCGTGCTGATGATTACCGGCTGGAACGAGTGGATTGCCGGCTGTTTCCGTGACACAGGCAACTTCTGCAACGGAACCGCCGATTACCGCTACGTTGATAACTTCAACGCCGAGTTTTCCCGCGATGCCGAGCCGATGCGCAACCGGAACGGCTACGGCTTCGGCGACAACTACTACTACCAGATGTCCGATTATATCCGGCGATTCAAGGGCATTTCCGCGACGCCGGCGGCGGATCATCAGACGACCGTTGACATTTATGATCTCGGCACATGGGCGGACATAAGGCAGACCTACATGGATTCGATCGGCGATGTGGAGCATCGCAACAGCATTTCCTATGATGCGGATTTCCGCTATATCAATGGTTCCGGGCGCAACGATTTTGCGTATGCGCAGGTGTCGCAGGATGAGGACAACCTGTATTTTCTGGTGAAATGCGCGCAGGACATCATTGTGGACGACGGCGCAAACTGGATGAACCTGTATTTGGATACGGACGGTGATGCCACGAACGGTTGGGCGGGCTTTGATTTCCTCATCAATCGCGACCGGGACTCCTTTGCCGTGACGGTTGACCGGATTTCCGGTACCGATATGCAGTATGAAACGGTTGGCGGAGCGTACTATGCGGTGCAGGGGCAGTACATGACCGTGCGCCTGCCCAAGCAACTGCTGGGGCTTTCGGGGAAGGTAGCCGCGCTGAATTTCAAGTGGGCGGACAATTCCGTGGATCCTGCGGCAGAGGGCGTCAAGGACGTCATGGGCTTTATGGATCTGGGAGACACGGCGCCGGATGATCGCTTCACCTTCCGGTACCTCTGCGAGGAGTACACGACTGCGCTGGAGCGGGCAGTAACCTTTGACACCGCAAACCGCGCCGTCAGCCTGCCGACCGCGCAGGCGGTGCAAACCGGCGTGTCCTATGAGACAAAGCTGGTGGATCGGACGGTCAACACGCTGTTCGATATGGAACGGGAACGTGCAGGCAGCTTTATCGACAGCACCTCGCTTGCGGCGTATTTCCAGCACGGTATCGGAACCTCCACCAGTCAGGCGCAGATATTCAAGGGAAAATCGGGGAATTTCCTGCGGCTGACCGGCTACTCGGACGTGCGTACATGGAACGACGTCAAGGGAAGCTACGAGCTGTCTGTGCGGTTGCACATGGTGGACATCGGGAACAGCGGCGTATACATCCGCGGCGAGATGCCCGGCAAGCTCTCGCCCAAAAACCCGGCGAACTACAATGTCAATATGTGCTTCAACTACTTTGAATGGGACTGGTATTCGGAAAACGGCGGCAGGTTGTTCGGCGGGTCGTCGCTTGCCGGCTCCGGCATCGGTATCATACCCATGAAGGACGGGCTGGATATCCGTATCAAGCGCTATGCGCCGGACGGCTTGACTGTTGCGTCGGCAGCCCACTGGTTTGCGTATCCGGACGGCTATACGCTTGAGGACGATACGTGGTTCACCCTGCGCTGTACCGATGACGGCACGACGGCAAAAATCTTCTTCAATGATGTTGAGATATGCTCGATACTGCTGGAAAAGCCGGGCGTGACCTATGCGTCGGACGGGACGGAGCAGGAGTACTACGGCAAGGCAACACTGATGGATCCTGATGGAACCGTTCTGCTTGAGGTGGAGAACACCCGCCTCAATTCCTCCGGGTCGCAGATCGCACTGACTACCCGGTCGCAGACGATGGAGGTTGACGATCTGTCGGTGTCCTATGTGGAGCATATCGTTGAGGGCGGGCACCTGACGTCGGATTTTGCGGCTGTCATGACCGAGCAGACCTTTGCGCCGGATGACCGTCTGCTGAAAACCCTGAATATGGGGAACGGTTTCCGGACGGATGCCGATGCAACGGGCGAAACTGCCGGAACCGAGTCCGATCCGGAATCTGCTCCCGATACGGAGCGTGATGCGGAAACGACTGCCGCTTCTGCCGCCAAGGGATGCAGCTCGGCGGCGGGCGGGCTGTGCGCTGTGTTGGTTCTGATCGGCGCCGTGCCGGTTATCCGCTGTCGCAGAAAGGATGATTGAGTATGGAACTGAATTGCGGTGTCTTCCGCCTGTGTGCCTTTGCGGATGAAGCGGCGGCGGACAGGGCAGGGCAGATACGTGCGCTCCGTGACAACCGGATGAGCCTGCTGGAAATCCGGAATGTGGACGGTGTAAGCATTGCAGACCTTCCGGAGGAGACGGCGCGCCGCTTCCGGGAGGAGCTGGATGAGGCGGGTATCCGCGTCTGGTCGATCGGCTCGCCGGCGGGAAAAAGTGATATTCACGCGGATTTTGGACAGGAGGAGCGTCGGTTTGAGCGCCTGCTGCGCATGGCGGAGATATTTGATGCTTCCTGCATCCGCCTGTTCAGCTTTTACGGCACCGGTGGGGAGGAATGGTACTTTCCCGAGGTCTGCCGCCGCGTGGAGACATTTGTCCGCATGGCAACTGACGCAGGCGTTATCCCCTGCCACGAAAACGAGAAGGGCATCTGGGGCGATACCGCGCCCCGGTGCCGGGCGCTGCATGAGGCTGTGCCCGGATTGCGGGCGGTTTTTGATCCGGCAAACTTCGTGCAGTGCGGGCAGGATGTCATGCAGGCATGGGAGGCGCTGTCGCCCTTCGTATACTACGGGCATATCAAGGACTGCAATGCGGCGGGGCAGATTCTGCCGCCCGGCGACGGCATCGGCGCTCTGCGGCAGTACCTGCCGCTGTTGGCGGCGAAAGCCGGCGATACGGTGCTGACGCTGGAGCCGCACCTGGCGGATTTTGTCGGGCTGGCTGGATTGGAGGAGGACGGCGACCGCAGTGCCGTCGGGCAGGTCATGCGCTTTCCGGATAACCGCGCGGCGTTTGACTATGCGGCGGATTGCTTGCGCGGCATTCTCTCCGATATCAATGTGTAAGCTTGCCGGGTCATCCCCGGTTGAAAGAAAGGACAGGAACATGAAAATCGGCGCACAGTTTTTCACCATCCGGGATTATTGCCGTACCCCGGAAGCACTGGACGAATCCCTGAAGAGGGTGGCGGACATCGGCTACCGCCACATTCAGCTTTCGGGCGTCTGCCCCTACGAAGCGGACTGGATGGCAGAGCGACTTCGCACCTACGGGCTGTCGGTCGAGATCACGCATTTCGACTACAACCGCATTCTCCGCGACCCGACCGGAACAATCCGGTTCCACGATGCGATGGGTTGCCGCTGGATCGGTATCGGTTCCAATCCGCGCGGTGTGAACCCCGAGGGACTTGCCGCTATGGCGGCGGAGATCAAGCCGGTACTGCCCGCGCTCATTGCAGGCGGTCACAGGTTTATGTACCACAATCACCATATGGAGTTTGCCCGCTTCGACGGGAAGACCTTCCTTGATCTGCTTTGCGAAACCTTTACCCCGGAGGAGTGCGGCGTGACGCTGGACACCTACTGGGTGCAGGCGGGCGGCGGGGATCCCGCATACTGGCTCCGGCGGCTGTCCGGTCGGGTTGACTGCGTTCATTTCAAGGATATGGTGTTCTCGCCGGAGGACAAGGCAGTCCGGATGGCGGCGATCGGGGATGGCAACATGAACTACCCGGAAATTCTTCGCGCCTGCGAGGATGCCGGTGTGCAGTATGCGTTCGTCGAGCAGGACAACTGCTACGGCGTTGATCCGTTCCTGTGCCTGAAGCGCAGCTATGACTGGCTGCACGCGCAGGGGCTTGAATAAGGCGGCAACCCCGGAAGCGCCCTGTGCGGCGAAGGCAAGGGCAGGGCGCGCAATATAACGAAATGCAGAATCGGGAGGAATCTGGCATGAAAAAGGTTAGACTCGGCATCATAGGCATGGGTAACATGGGAACGGGACATCTGGATCACACGCTGACGGGGCGCACGCCCGAAATTGAGGTTACGGCTGTGGCGGACACCAATCCTGCCCGTCTGGAGGCAACGAGGGCGTTGCTGAACAAGCGGCGGGCGGATTATCCCGACCTGCAGCAGCCGGATATCGCGCTGTTCGGAACGGCGGAGGAGATGCTGAACTCCGGGCTGATTGATGCGGTGGAGATTGCCGTTCCGCACTATGATCACCCCCGGTACGCGATTGAGGCGATGCGCGCGGGCATTCACGTCATGTGCGAGAAGCCTGCGGGTGTATACACCCTGCAGGTGCGGGAGATGATGGAGGAAGCGGACAGGCATCCCGACATCGTGTTCGGCATGATGTTCAATCAGCGGACAAATCACGTCTACCGCAAAATGAAGGAGATCATGGATTCTGGCGCGCTGGGGCCGATCCGGCGCACCAGCTGGATTATTACCAACTGGTACCGGAACCAGGCGTACTATGATTCGGGCGCGTGGCGTGCCACGTGGTCGGGTGAGGGCGGCGGCGTTCTGCTCAATCAGTGCCCGCATAACCTGGATCTGTGGCAGTGGATTTGCGGTATGCCGCGCCTTGTCGATGTCCGGATGCACTTTGGCAAATGGCACGACATCGAGGTGGAGGATGACGTGACAGCGTACGTGGAGTACCCGAATGGCGCGACCGGAACCTTTATTACCTCGACCGGGGATACGCCCGGCACGAACCGCTTTGAAATCGTGTGCGATGGCGGCACACTGACCACGGACGGCGGTACGCTGCATCTGACCAGGTTGGAAGTGCCGGAGTCGGTGTTCACGCGGGAGAATAAAACGCCCTTTGCCAGCCCGAAAGCGGCTTCCTGCAACGTGGAAACGGACGGCAAAAACGAGCAACACGTCGGCGTTATGAACGCCTTTGCCGGGGCTATTCTTCGCGGAGAGCCTCTGGTGGCTGACGGCAGGGAAGGCATCCGGGGACTGACTATTTCCAATGCCATGCATCTGTCCGCGTGGACGGGCAAGCCGGTTGAACTGCCGCTGGATGAGCATCTGTTCCTCAATCTCCTTCTGGAGCACGTCAAGACGTCCCGCCGTAAAGAGGGCATTGAGTCGGTCTTCGCGTCTACCGAGGGAACCTACAACGCGTAAAAAAGGATGCCGCTGAGGCGACCGTCCAACTGCCGGTGTACCCGATTCAACCAACGGTATGTTGACATACAGGGAATTTTCGTGTATACTATCCATATACGATTTCAATCTCTGCAATGTGTGCCGGCGGATTTCCGCCGGCACCGGAAAGGATGTGAACCATGGCAACCAACGGTACCGCAAAGCAACCCCGTTCCAAACGCCGCAAGGACACCCTGCGCTACTACAATCAGTCTGACTGGATGCGCCCAACAGGCCTCGGTGCGATCATCGCCGCTGGCGTGCTGTTCTATTTCGGCTGGACGTACGTGTCCTATATTCTTGCCTCGCTGCTCATGCCCGGCGGACTATTCCTTTTCTTCTACGCTTCTGTCCGGCACACCAGCGATGCCGATGTGGAAAAGGAACGGGAAACCCTCCTGCGCGATTTTGACAGCTCCGTTACCGGTGCGGAGGATTATGACCATGCGGTTCTGCGTCAGCCTGCCAGCCTGCTTACCGACGGCTGGATTGCCGATGGCGACGCGCGGTATTTCCGCCGCACAAAAGGCGGAAACGTTATCTCCGACCGTTTTGTCCGCTCGCATCTGTTCTTCACCCGCGACGCGTTGCTGGTCTGTGCACGTGAGGTTTCCATTACGGAAATGGATGCCGATACCGGCGCCGGATACACCGACCGCACTATGCGGATTCCTTTTGCGGATATACGCAGTGCCGGACTGGACGAGGAGCGCGTCCGCGTAACGCTGACCAAGGGCGGCAAGCCTGCGACCATGAGTACCTGCACATTGGTGTTGACAGGTGCCGCCGGAGACCTGCTTCGTCTGCCCGCACGCAACGATATGGACGCTTCCGCCTTTTGCGATGCCGTGAACCGACGTGTCAAGGAAGGCAAGTAAGAAAAAAGAGATGCCGGTGTGCCCAAAAGCTCATTTTGAGCTTTTGGGCACACCGGTGTTTTCTCTGATTTGTTGCTGTTACCGGTGCCGGTGTTGGTATTGCTGCTTTTAGGACGTCTCTGCTCCCTGTGTATCAGCCTACGGCTTCGGAAAATTTCACAGGGGCCCTTGCAAAAGTCGGCGCTTTGTGCTATACTGTGTGACAAAGAGTGACAAAGACGGTAGCCTCGCTGGCGGGGACGCATCTTCGGATCGGATCTGACTGCCAAACGGCTCCTGCAACGAAAGGATTTTTATGCTGACGGCTGTGCCGATAACAACAGACAGTAAGGACTTCAAGGAAATCAAACACCTGTACATTGCCGCGTTCCCAAAGAGTGAACGCGTGCCGCTCAGGGATCTGCTACGCCATGACGGCGCGAGTGAATTCGTCGCTGGTTACGATGGCGAAACATTTTGCGGCTTTTACTCCGCGCTGACTTTCGGGGATATTACGCATATCCTGTTCCTCGCCATTGACGAGCGCCTGCGCGCACATGGTTACGGCTCCGCCATGCTGGACATCGTGGCGGCGGCACATCCCCATAACCGCATTATCGTGGATGCCGAGGCGGAGGATCCGGCGGCATCCAATAACGAGCAGCGTATCCGCCGCATGGCTTTTTACGCGCGGAACGGGTATTGCAGATCCGGCATTGCTTACATCTGGCGCGGGGTTCCGTACGAGATACTCATTCGGGGCGGAACCATCACCGAGCAGGAATTCGAAGGCTTTTGGGACAACCTCGATGAGGAGGAACGCAAGGAAATGTGAGAATTCCGGAGCGCCGGGACAGAGCGCGGTGCCGGACGGGCAATTGAATCTCAGAAAGGAAAATGCAAAGGCGTGTGATGCCCATTAGGTGATGTTTGTGCATCACGGACTATGCTAAAGTGCATTTCTAAGCTAAATCGTTTGAAATAATCAAATAACATCTTGCAAAAATCGCTCGTATCGTGTATAATGAGATTACGACAAGGATAATCGTGGGGGAGCGCGAAGATGGCAAGACGATATGAAATCGATGATGCCCAGTGGGAGAGGATCAAACCATTTCTCGGCAATACACCAAAGAAAACCGGAAGACCGCAAGCGGATAACCGCAAACTCTTGAATGGAGTTCTCTGGATCATGCACACCGGGGCTCCATGGCGTGATCTTCCGGAATACTATGGTCCGTGGCAAACCGTGTACAAACGGTTTTCTCAATGGGAGAAAGACGAAAAACTCAAGCAGTTGTTTGAAAGTGTTCGCAAGAATCCGGATATGCAGGATTTGTGTATTGACGGAACTTATATAAAAGCGCATCGGTCAAGTGCCGGTGCAAAAAAGGGGCTCCGGGATATGATGATCATCAGCATATCGGAATCAGCCGAGGGGGAAGATCGACCAAAACCCACGCGGTAGTGGATGGACTCGGCTACCCTTTGGTACTGGAACTCACCGGTGGACAGGTACATGATGGAGTCATGATGCAAAATTGTCTTGAACAGTTCGATATTTCCGGCAGTACTGTTCTTACTGACAAAGCCTATGGTTCGCGGAAAAACCGTGAATACATCGCGAACCGTGACGCTGATTTCTGTATTCTGCCAAAGTCGAATTCAGTTGATCCGTGGCACACCGATTTCTATCACTACAAAGAAAGGCATCTTTGCTTCCTTCTCATAAGGATGAATTATGAGAAGCAAAAACAATTGGGCGGGAAGGACGAACAGTTTCGGCTGTTCGTCCTTTTCGTTTTGCGAAAGGCTTTGTGAGCCTGAATAACTTATGCGATCCTTTTCGAACTGAAAGGAATACTTGGCTTTGTGTTGCTTTCCGTTATTGTTTGCCTTGCGTCAAAGCTTTTGCGAAAGCTGTATTTGATTATTCCGGCGATCGCGGCGCTGACGCTGATGCTGTATATGTTGATAAAGAAATATTGCGTAGTGGGGACTTTTCAACTGTGAGTTAAAGCAGTCGTCGCCCGAATGCCTTGACAGGGGGCGCCTGCCCTATATAATGGTATCTGAGCACCGGTGATTCAATTCTTAGAAACGGGGAGATTAATATGGACATGTTTATTGGAGAAAATATCAGGCGTTTACGGGCTGGAACTCTTATGTCCGCGACACTGTATATGATCCTCGTTTCCGTGAAAATAGTCACGGAATAGATGCTGCGAGGTACTCGGTATCTCCCCTGAAAACAACGGTCTGCACCGTAAAAGGTGGCGTATGCTGTTGTTTTTGTCGCCGGGGGCTGATACAAATACGGCGACACAAAAAACATTTTAGGAGGACAAGAATATGATCTCCGAAAAACACAGAACACGAAATCAAACAATCACCCTGCGCGTTACCCCGTCGGAGCGGGAGCTTTTCCTCCGGGGCGCAGAGAAAAGAAACATGACGCTGACGGATTTTCTCGTCAGTGCCGCGCTCTATAAACCAAGTCACGCCATCAAAGAATGCAAAGCCATTCTCAAAAAACTGAACGAAGTGCAGGCAGAATTGCTCCGAGCCGAGTCCGACCATCCCGATTATGCGGATGTGCTGGCGGCGCAGAAAGAGTTGTATCAGTTGCTTTTTCTGCTTGCAAGAAAGGAAAGAGAGGGAGTGTACATCTTTATAAATTACCCCTTTCGCTGCTTGAGCTCCTCGACGAACTTCAACCAGTCGGCCTCACTTGCATCCAGATCACGTGCCGTGCGGAGCGCAGCGGACACATAGTCGTGTTCCATGATATAGTCAGGCAGGTCCGGGGCAACAGAGTTTCTCTTTTTGCCAGCCAGATCATACATCGTAGTTTTATCCTCGTCGTTCAGCATGAGAATTCGAGAGATCAGCTCCAGCTTCTCCATTTCAGGAGGGTTACGGCGATCCTTTTCAATGTCAGTCAGATAGGGCGCAGTAATCCCAATCATTTCCGCCATCTTGCGGAGCGTGATTTGTTTCTCAGTGCGCTTCCTTTGCAGGAACTCTCCAAAATTCTGGTACTGTGTGTTCATGTCGTTCACCTTTTCTACTTAACATTATAAGCCCTGTTATTGATTCATTTTCGCCTATTTGTTTTTCTTCTCGGCACTCTTATCATAAATTACGGGCAACTCTCATCACAACGGTGAATCGAATTAGCACGGCTGCTTGTTCGCTTGTTAGCAGTTATGCTAACAATATTATATCCATAGAGCCGTACCTTGTCAAGTAGTTTGGATGAAATTTTTACAAAACCTGCGCTATTGATACATTAGCCCCGGCATTTTGACTTTATCTCTTCCGTCTGTGGGCATTTTTAAATCGCCCATGAGGCAGGCGTAAGTGATGGCACTCTTGCCGAAACGACCACGAATCTCCTCCACAGCATCCTGGACTTTCTCCATTGTCATGCGGTGCTGGACATTATCAAACAGCGTGAGCTGCTCGGCACTGTCTTTGGGTGAGAGTTCAATGGCACGGACGGTGACCGCTCTGACCTTCGTGTTCCAAGAATACCGCTCTTTAAAACTCCGAAATGCGGCAGCGGCGATCTCCGAGGGAAGCTGTGTCTTGAGCGGCAGCTTGCATTGATACTGTGAGCCGAACAGGTCATTGCCCCGGACATGGACTTGGACGGTACGGGTGGCGAGGTTATGCAGCCGAAGACGGTGACCAATATCCTGCGAAAGAGCAAAAATGACCTTCCACACCTCTTCTTCGTTTTCAAGGTCAGAAACACAGGTAATGCCGTGACCGACCGATTTGATGGGTGACACAAAATCCTTGTGCATGACCCTGGAATTGTCCCTGCCGTTGGCGTAGCTCCACAGGCCAAGTCCGTTCACGCCAAGAAGCCCCTTCAGAAACACCGGGTCACAAGCGGCAACATCTCCGATAGAGCGGACACCATACCGCGCAAGTTTCGCCGTGGTGGCTGGGCCGCAGTAAATCATATCGCTGCATGGGAGTGGCCACACTTTTTCTCTGAAAGCGTCGCTTGAAATCTCTGTGATGGCATCCGGCTTCTTCATATCAGATCCCAGTTTGGCGAACACCTTATTAAAGGAAACCCCAATGCTGACTGTCAGACCAAGTTCTTCCCGTACAGAGCGGCGAATCTGCTCGGCTATATTCATAGCATCGCCGCAGACAGCACGACTGCCTGTGACATCAAGCCAGCATTCATCCATACCGAAAGGCTCCACCATGTCGGTGTATCTTTGGTAGATAGCTTGGGTCAGCTTGGAGTACTTGAGGTACTGGTCGTACTGTGGCGATACAATAATAAGATCCTTACAGCAGCGCTGCGCCTCCCAGTTGACCATGCCGGTTTTCACACCCGCCCGTTTTGCTTTTTCGGATTTCGCAAGGACGATGCCGTGCCTATCCTCGGTGCAGCCGCATACCGCTACTGCTTTGCCTCTAAGCCGTGGGTCGAGCATCATTTCGACCGATGCGTAAAAGCGGTTCAAATCACTATGAAGAATTGCTCTTTCCATATTGACCGCCTCATTTCAGAAAAACTTCACAATTTCCTCTTGACAAGATGAAGTTAAATCGCATATAATGATTACAGAACTTCATAAACTTCATTTCTGATTATAGCCACGAAATGAAGTCCTGTCAATAGCTTCAATGAAGTTGATGAAGTTACAGAACGAAATTTACAGCGGAGGAGATTGGTTATGACTTTTTCCGACAAGATTAAACGAGCCCGTGAGGTCGCAAAGATGACGCAGCATGAACTCGCTCAAGAGGTTGGCGTATCCCAGCGGACCATTCCCATCATTTCATATTGATAGCGTTTAACACGCCGAAAATCCTTGATCGGCTCAGGCGCGAATGCTGCCGTCTCAAAATGCTCATATTCCGGCATACCGGCCAGATCATTGGCAGCAGCCTTTATCAGCGCGTCAGTCACTTCGTTGATGTCCTTTCCGTACTCGACGGCAACAAGCTCATGCTTGCGGACATCCTTATCAATGCTCCCGAAAGAGCGGTACAGAACATATTTCATACAGCTTATCTCCATCATTTCAGGAAATTACTTCTATGGTCAATCGGTCTGAGGTCATAACCAAGCTCGTTCAGGTGCGCGATCTTCAAGGCAACAAGGTTGATGTCGGTTTCCATTGCCCGTGCAATCTGCTCTGCGTAGAAGCGGTACTGATAGATGTACTCAAGAAGCTCGTCGTTGTCCAGAAGTATCTCCGCCGCAACGATGTTCGCCTCGTATTCCGGTTTGGTGCGCATATCATAAAGCATAAACTCACGAAGCGGATTGTCTTTTGCGAGATTCCGGTGAAGCTGATCATGGCCCAGCTCATGAGCGCACACAATTCTCTGCATCTGTCCGGATAATTGGTTATTGATGAAGATGAACCGGTTTCTTTTGATGACCCGGTACATACCTTTCAGGGGACCGAAGTTGTCACAGAACATTACTTCGACACCGATGTCGGCTGCGATTTCAAACGGATCTCTCGTCCCGCAGCGCTTGACAAGTCTGCTGCCCACGAGGGCAAGCTGTTCTGCGCTCATCATCCCACCTCCAATCAGGGATCAATTCTATCATGTGAACGGGGTAATAAAACGGACTCACACCTTGGAATCTGCACTCTTGCGGTACTTCTTGGGGGTGTACTTCCGGTTCTTTTCCTTTGCCATCCAGTAAGCATCATTCAGGGCTTTCATAGCACCTTCAATGGCTTCTTCACTCAACTCACCACCGGCGAACAGACCGGTCACTTCGCTGACAAGCTCTTCAATATCTCTGGCTGCTTTTGCGCCGCCTCTTTCCTGTGCTTCCACCACATAGGCACCGCTGCTGCCGAGAAGATATTCGGTTGTAGTATTGAGCGCATCTGCAATCCGCTGAATCACTTCCATATTGGCGGGCTTCCGATTCCCCAGCTCATAATTCTGAATTGTCCGCGTAGTAACACCGGCTTTCCCCGCAAGCTCAACCTGTGTGAGTCCGGCCTCCAGCCGTTTTTCTTTCAGTCTGTCTTTGAACACCATAGGCACCTCTTTCTTAAATTTTCTATGAACACGAACGCTTTTTCGTTGATGCGCATTGACACGAAATAATGTTCGTGCTATAATGATGTCGCTGACACGAAATACTGTTCGTGTTTATATGATACCACACGAACACGAAACTGTCAATATGAGTGCGAAAGCTTGTTCGTGCGAAAGTTTAACTTTTTTATGAACGGAGGGTAAGTATGCTTGAAACACCATGTAGGAAAGCGTATGTCTCAGTCAATCTTGATGTCGATGAGGAAGGCACGATCCGTCCCCGGTTTATCCGGTGGAGGAACGGCCGCATCTTCGAGATTGATGAGCTTCGTTACAAATGCCGCGCCACATCCAAGAAGGTTGGCGGTGGCGGCATCCGTTATACCGTTATGATTCATGGGAAGGAGGCTTTCCTGTTCCATGAAGGAGACAAGTGGTTTGTCGAAGAAAAGGAGGTCAGCCTATGATTTTATCCCACAAGCAGATCGAAGAAATTGCCGCAGCCGTGACCAAGGACTTCAATGCGTTCTTTTTCGGGAAAGATACCGATAATGAAAGATCAACTGCTCAGGCAACACCGATTGACCAGTTTGCCAAGGATTATCTAGGCTTGAGCGTTTCATTTGCGCATCTATCCTCTGACGGAAGCCTATGTGGGCTGACCACTTATGTCGATACTGAGTACACCATAGAGGAACAGGGCGTTAAGCGGACAATCCCGCTGAAAGCAAATCAGGTGCTTTTGGATTTGAGCTTTATTCAGCCTGGACAGGTTCATGCTTTGTGCGGGAAGCGCAGATTTACCCTTGCCCATGAATGCGCTCATCAAATCCTGTTCGGGATGGAAAGCGATAATGATAAGAGAACACACGAAAGCAAATATGCCCCCAGAGCGGCATATTCGCTCCGTGATCTCAAGACCCGAGAGGATTGGAATGAATGGCAATGATACTTCCGTTTCTTCTTTGAAGGGGCGGCTCGGAGCGATCCTCGGAGGGGTGAGAGTCCCATGATACTGCTTTACCGGTGGTAGTCCGCAGCATTCCCTATTCAGCAGGGGCGCGAGCTGCAAATATGCTGGAACACAAGTTATCATCAAAAACTATGGGCAGCAGTTGTCAACCGACTGCTGCCTATCCTTTTGCTGATAAAGCAAAAACAAATAAACGGAGGTGAGACGGGTGAATACCGCATCAACCATTTCTCAGCGCGATGCCTATAAGCTCATGCTACTATCAAACGTCTGACCTCCACAGATGCACGAATCAAGCGCATTGCACTGGATGTAAATCTGCACTTTATTGAAGGCTACAAAAACACCGGATTCAAAGCAATGCTGGCGTGCAATTTCAAAAAGGATGCGGTCCGCTATCAAAAATGCTTTGAAGAGTTCGGAGATCTTACCACTGCGGTCGTTATTTCCGCTCCCGATATGAGAGAAGGAAGTGAAGAAGTAGACGAAAGTACTGACGATATGGTTGTCGCTTTCTGGAACAAAATGATGGCGCAATACGGCAATGCGGATGATTACGAAGACGCCATCAAAAACAAGTTTATTGATGGCGAAATTGATATTCTGATTGTTTGCAGTAAGTTGCTTACAGGCTTTGACGCACCTCGTACACAGGTTCTTTATATTGACAAAGAGTTGAAAGAGCACGGCTTACTTCAGGCAATTGCACGCACAAACCGCCTTTATGAGGGTAAAGATTATGGTTTGATTGTAGATTATCGAGGACTGATTCAAAAGCTTGATTCTGCCATGGAAGTCTATAGTGGAGCAGGACTTGAAGAATTTGACAGCACTGATATTCAAGGTGTGATTGTCGATGTTATGGCATGCGTGAGCCGCTTGCGGGAAGCATATTCTCATCTGTGCGATATCTTTACATCAATCAGAAACAAAGAGGATACGGAGGAAATCGAAGTATTTCTTGCAGATTCGGAGATCCGTGCGAAATTCTATGATGCGCTTTGTTCTTTCGGACGTGCGCTCAACATGGTACTGAATTCCGAAAAGGCATATTCTGCATTTACAAGGCAGGAAATCGGCATGTATCAATCGGCATTTATCTTCTATTCAAAAGTAAGAAGAAGTGTAAAAAAACGTTATGCAGATGTGATCGATAATAAAGAGTATGAGAAGCAGATGCAGAATCTTCTTGATACACATATGTCGGTAGCAGGTATTAAACAAATTACAAACCCTGTTGATATTCTTGACCGTGATGAACTGGAAAAAGAACTGCATGACCTTGGAACCATGCGTTCCAAAGCTGACGCAATCGTATCTCATATGACGAAGAGCATTAAAGCAAACAGAGATGAAAATCCGGCTTATTACGATAGCTTTTCAAAACGAATAAAAGATGCTCTTGAGGAATATAAGAATCGGGTCATCACAGAAGCTGAATATCTTTCCAAGTTGAAGTCCATTATGGAAGACTACCGTAAAGGTACAACCAACATTACCTATCCGGAAAAAATCAAGGGAAATGTTCATGCACAGGCATTCTACGGTGTGATTACTGCGATTTTAGATGATGTAATGGATATAAGCGCCAATATTGATGTCATTTCGGATATCTCAATATGATATTGAACACATCATGCCCTATAGTGGAAGTAATCTTCAAGAAATCCGGAGAGACGCAGAGATTGAGAACGAAGAAGAATTCGCCGGAATTGTCAACAAACTGGGTAATAAGATTCTGCTCGAGGAAAAAATTAATAGAGCAATTGGAAATGAGTGGTTTAGAACTAAGGTTTCTACCAAACTTGAAAATAAGACCGGTTATATAGATAGTGAATATCCCATTGCACGTGCATTGGTTGCTCAATATCAAAACGCCAACAAGCCATATTGGAAGAAAGACGACATCGCATCTGCAACAGAAAAGGCAAGCGAACGAATTCTTAATTTCATTTTTGGACTATGATTTTTGCGATAATGTCTACATGAGGTGGCACCCAAAATGCCACCTCTAAATTTTTCTCAAGAAATTTCTCCAAACCCCTTGACAAATTATGAGACAAGTTGTATAATAACAGTGTATCAAGACAAATTGTCTCGAAATATGGCGAGGTAGATATGCGACCGATCAATTACGAAGCCATTACGGCGATGAAAAAGTGCATACAAGAGAATATGGTGACTGGCAAGACTTGCCTGACGCTACGTTCCATTACGGAAGAGACAGGAGTGCCGTTCCAGACGGTTGGACGTTACATTCAGCAGTTCATTGACCGTGGTGAAATCAAAGTTGATGACGAGTACGGTTATGTTCTTACCGAAATGGCAGGAAAGATTAATCGTGTGAAAGGCGTTCCGCTTGTTGGTAGCATATCCTGCGGTGCTTTGAGCATTGCCGAAGAGGACATCACCGACTACATCAAGGTGCCTGAAAAGCTCATCAGCGACGGTGAGTATTTTCTTCTCCGTGCCCAGGGCGAATCGATGATCAACATCGGCATTGAACCCGGCGACCTTGTATTGATACGCAAGCAAAGCTATGCTGATCCCGGTCAGGTGGCGGTCGTCATTTCCACAGAGTTTTCGGACGCAGGAGGTACGCTCAAGCGTTACTATCCGGAGCCTGAAAAGCATCGGGTGCGCTTGCATCCCGAAAACGACACAATGAAAGACTTCTTTGTCCGCGAGTGCATAGTTCAGGGCGTTGCCAAGAAGGTGTTCAAAATGAGGAATATTGAATGAAAACAGAAAAAAGAGAGTGCTACCCGCAGGATAAATGTCCTCATTGCGGCAAATTTGCTGTCGGCTACGGTTCCCGACGGATTAAGAACAATTCAAAGGTCATGCCGGCAGGTGCGGTACATGGTGATTTTATTTTTCACTGCCCACACTGCGGAACAAAATTGACATTGGTGACCGAACTGTTACATAACGCCGAGACACCCGCGGCGATAGTTACGGGGTGAGATAAAATAATGTCATCCTCCCGGCTGTGAAATCGGGAGAAAAGGGGCGACATCATAAGGCGGCTCACATAGAGTCACGCTTTGTGATGCCGTCCCTTTATTTGCGAATGAATCCGCTTTTGCGGTTTCAGATAAATACTTGATTGAGACGGCGTAGCCGGATCAATAGCTTTTCGGAGGTGAATGCCATAGAATAATCGAACGCTTCTTATTGACATATCGGGGAGTATGAGTTCCTTTCGTACATAGCTTGTTTCTGCAAGTTAAATCTTACGAAGGAGGTATCATGTATGTATGATATCGAACGCTTAAAGGAGCTCATGTTTGTCAAGGAGCGAAAGAAGCTGTACTATCAGGCGGGCAAGCAGGAAAACGGCGAGGATAAGCTTCATTATCTTGCGCAAATCGCCCTCATCAATCAACAGCTGAAGACCTATCGCTATGAAAAAAAGTGTATCTACAACCTTCTTGAACGTTGCGATATCATGAAAGAAATGATTGACAACGAGATGCAGATGCGCCGGGAAAAGCGGGAGCGAGAGTTCAAAAAGGATGTGCCGGTTGCTGAGAAGCCACGGGACGAGAGGTCGGAGGAACGGGAGTATTATCCCCGTTATACACCGACGGAAAAGCCGAAGCGAAAACGCGACGACTTCGAGCGATAATATACAATCCATCGATTGCATTTGAACCCGTCTTATGGTATAATAAGCTCACCGATGGGTTCGGGTGCTGTTGCCGCAGGAAAGGAGAATTTCAATGGTATCAGGACACCTAAGAATCCAAAATGGCATTTATCAATGCATCATCAGTTACAACAACTACAACGGAAAACGCAAGACCAAATCGATTTCGACGGGACTTGTGGCAAAAGGAAACAAGAAGCGAGCCGAGGAAATGCTAAGCGAGCTTCGACGCACCTTTGTGCCGCCCAAGCCCGAAAGAGGCGAGAACGAGTTCAGGGAGGATATGTTGTTTTCGGACTTCATTCCTCTGTGGCTGTCGGCTATCGAAAAGACGGTAAAACCCACGACCTACAGCTCCTACTGGAATATGGCGATGAAGAAGATTCTGCCTTATTTTGAAGTCAAAAAGCTGAAGCTGAACGAGGTCAAGGCAAGCCACATCCAAAACTTTTGCATCCATGAGTTGAAAAGCATCGGTGCAAACTCGGTCAAGCACGAATATGTACTTCTGCACAAAATGTTCAAGTACGCTTACCGAATGGATCTGGTCGTGAACAATCCCGTGGAGAAGGTCGATCCGCCGAAGATCATGCCTTTTGAGGGCAAGCCTTTTACCGCCGATGAGCTGCAAAAGCTCCTTGACGCAACAAAGGACGACCGCATGGGACTTGTCATTCTCGTCACGGCGATGTACGGCCTGCGAAGAAGTGAGGTCTTGGGACTGCGATGGCGAGCGATTGATTTTCAAAATAATCTGCTGACCATCAACCACACGCTGACTGAAGTGAACGTCAAAGGCAACACCGAGCTTCATGCCGCCGACAGCACAAAGAACAAATCAAGCCGCCGCACACTTCCTTTATCGGAGAGTGTGAAAGTCAGACTGCTGGCACTCAAGGCACAGCAGGAGGAAAACCGCAAGCTCTGCGGGAACGCCTACAACAAGGATTGGCTCGACTATGTCTTTGTCAACGAGGTAGGGGACATCATAAGACCGAGATATATCGAATCGGTATTCCCGAGGATTTTGAAGAAGTGCGGTCTGGAGCATCGTCGCTTCCATGATCTTCGACACACCTGCGCCACGCTGATGAACCAGCAAAAGGTTCCGCTCAAGCAAGTGCAAGTGTATTTAGGTCACTCGGACATCCAAACAACAAGCAACATTTACACGCACCTCAGTTGGGATGACAAAACCGAGACGCTGGAAGCGATGGAAAAAGCCGTGAAGCTACCCGAATTTGACGGCACAAAAAGTGCGTGGGACAGCGTAAAAATGCCGAAAACAAGTTAAAAACTCGCAAAAAACACTCAAAAAACACGAAATAATGGCAAAAAAGCGCCGAAAAATGCCTCTTACAAGAATTTTTCGATGCCCAAAAAGCCTTATGCAGCAAGCGTTTCCGGGATTTTGGAGGGATGCTGAAAAGCCTCGGAAAATCTCGAAAAAATCTCGGCCCGCTTGTGCAAATGCAACAAAAAACACGCTCAAAACCTATCGTTTCAAACGTGTTTTTTGTTAAAATTGGCGGAGAGGAAGGGATTCGAACCCTTGTGCGCTTTCGCGCAAACTGATTTCGAGTCAGCCCCGTTATGACCACTTCGATACCTCTCCGTGCCCGCGGCTCCCGCGCGGCTTGGATTAGTATAGCACATATCCGGAAAAAATCAATATCTTTTTCAAAATAGTAATGGCGTGTCGCCGGAGCCGGGAAAAAGAGCCGGCTCCGGCGGCACGCCGTGCGAGGAGCGATTGTTACTGGTACAGCTTGTATCGCAGCCGCAGGTTGTCGGCGATCATGGAATGAATTCCGAGTTGGTCGGTTTTCCGCGGCTGTTCTGGATGGTATAGCCAAAGTAAGCGTTGAGCGTATCCACATCACCCCGATCCCACGCCACTTCAATAGCATGACGGATGGCGCGTTCCACGCGCGAGGTGGTTGTGGCGTACTTCTTGGCAACAGAGGGGTACAGTACCTTCGTTACTGAATTGATGACATCCGAATCCTTGATCGTCAGCAGAATGGCGGTTCGGAGGTACTGGTAGCCTTTGATGTGCGCCGGTACGCCGATCTGGTGTATGATCTGCGTTACCTGCGTCTCGATATCGTTACCCGATGCAACTGCCATGACCGGAAGATCGCCGTTTGTTCCGCTCGGCGCACTGTTCCGGTTCCGCAGCAACTCCTCAACGTGCTCCGACAGGCTGTCCGGTCGTATGGGCTTGATAAGGCAGAGCTGTGCGCCTGCGCCCGCCGCCTGAATGAACATATTCTGGTTGGACACCGGGGAAGTGATGATATACGCCGGCTCCCGGTCATTCCGGAAATCGAGATTGTGTGCTGCCCGGATAACGCCTATACCGTCCAGTTTGGACAGCCAGATGTCAATGATGGCAATGTCCGGGTGCAGACGGTCGATTTTGTGCAGGGCGTCATCCCCGTTTACTGCCTCCTCCACATTCCGGTATCCTGCCCGCGTCAGGCTTTCACGCAGCTGTGTCCGCTGGGCGGCATTTTCGTCGGCTATCAGGATTTTGGCGTTCGATGTGTGTTCCATAACTTTCATTTCCTTTCATGTACGTTTGGGAGCGCTTACGCGGTAACTAAAATTTGTAAATTTCTTACAACGCCACAATTATACCAAAAATTGGACGATTTTTCAAGTCTTTGCGTCAAAAAATATTACACAAATTTCCATTATTCTTTTTGGGGAGGAATCACAAGCGAACGACACGAATCGCGCAACTCGACAGGAATCTACCGGAAACGGGCGGATTATTCCTTTGCGCCCCGCCTCCGGCGCGACACCGGGGCTTTTACGCCTGGCGCGGGATTGCCTGAACTCAGCCGCGGAAAGAAAAAGCGAAAAACCGGTTGAAAAAATCGGCAAACTGTGGTATATTATACGGGTATGGAACCGCCCTATGCGGTTCCGGAATAGCCGAAAGGAAGGGAATGTCATGCTGACACTATCACACATCACGTATCGGGTCAAGGATTCCGGCACGGTCGGGGCGGGGAAGGAAACCGAGATCCTGTCGGATATCAATCTTGACTTAAATGAGCGCTTTGTGGCAATTACAGGTCCGAACGGGAGCGGAAAATCCACGCTGGCACGCTTGATCGCCGGCATCATACGTCCCACGGAGGGGCGCATTCTGCTGGATGGGCAGGATATTACGGATATGTCTGTCACCGACCGGGCGCGCGCGGGCATCAGCTATGCCTTCCAGCAACCGGTTCGCTTCAAGGGACTGACTGTGCGGGATTTGCTGACGCTTGCCGCAGGAAAGCCGCTTTCCATGGGAGAGGCTTGCGAGTATCTGTCTGAGGTGGGGCTGTGCGCCAAGGAGTATGTGAACCGCGAAGTCAATGCGTCGCTGTCCGGGGGCGAACTGAAACGTATGGAGATCGCCATGATACTGGCACGCGGCACGAAGTTTTCGGTTTTTGATGAGCCGGAGGCGGGCATCGACCTGTGGAGCTTCCAGAACCTCATCGGCGTGTTCCGGAATATGTATGAGCAGACGCATGGGACAATTCTGATTATCTCGCACCAGGAGCGCATTCTGGATATTGCCGACCGCGTGATCGTACTGTCCGGCGGGCACGTAACGGCGGACGGCAGCCGTGAGGATATCCTGCCCGGTTTGCTCCACGTGACCGCCGGCTGCGCCGTTGCGCAGGGAAAGGAGACGCACAATGGCTGAATTCAAGGGGCTTGATGCCATTCAGAAGCAGTTGCTGGAGGAGGTGTCCGGACTGCACGAGATGCCCGAGGGGGCGTACTCATTGCGCATCAACGGCGCACTGTTCGGCAAGAATTCCTCCGCGCACATCCGCATCGAAAAGAAAACCGATGTTGCGGGTATTGATATCTATATTGAGCCGGGCACAAAGAACGAAAGCGTCCACATTCCGGTCCTGTTGGCTCAGACGGGGCTGAAGGAACTGGTATACAATGATTTTCACATTGGCGAGGACTGCGATGTAACGATTGTCGCCGGGTGCGGGATTCACAACGGCGGCGCCGAAACGAGTGAGCACAGCGGGATTCACCGCTTTTGGATCGGGGAACGCGCGCGGGTCAGATATGTGGAAAAGCACTACGGCGAGGGGGAAGGAACCGGTGAGCGGGTCATGAACCCGACGACAGAGGTGCACCTTGCCGCAGACAGTTATATGGAAATGGAGACGGCGCAGATCAAGGGAGTGGACTCCACCCGCCGCGAAACGGATGCCGAGCTTGCCGACCGCGCCACGCTGGTTATCCACGAGAAGATTATGACGCACGGCGCCCAGCGGGCAGAGACGCATTTCCGGGTTGATCTCAACGGTGCCGGGTGCGGTACGCACGTTGTGTCGCGTTCGGTCGCGCGGGATACCTCGCACCAGCTGTTCATATCGGACGTGCGCGGCAACAACCGCTGCTCCGGGCACACCGAGTGCGATGCGATTATCATGGACGCCGCGTCCGTTACGGCAAAGCCGGAGATTGCTGCCAATCATGTCGAGGCATCCCTGATCCATGAGGCTGCCATCGGAAAGATTGCCGGGGAGCAGCTGACCAAGCTGATGACACTGGGTCTGACGGAAAAAGAAGCCGAGGAGCAGATCATAAACGGGTTCCTGAAGTAAACAGGAACGGATTTTTGCGGCAGTATGCCCCCTGCACCTCGCGTTCTGCGGTTGTGCCGGTGTACTGACAGAAAGGATAATAGCTATGGCAGATCAACGTTATGCCGCCGACACCACCGCGCCGGGGTGTGATTACCTTGTACGGCTGCCTGCAGGACGCACGCCGCGCATCCTGCAGCTGACAGATATGCAGGTAATCGATGCAACCCAGCAACGCTACAGCGGGAGACTGAATGAAAAGGAAGTCGTTTGCTGGGCGCCGGAAAACGCGGACGCCGAATGCTACGGGCACATCCGCAGTCTGGTTGCGCAGACGAACCCGGATCTTATTTTCATAACGGGTGATATCGTGTACGGCGAATTTGATGACAGCGGGCGGAGCCTTGAGCAGTTCTGCGCGTTCATGAATGGATTGTGCATTCCGTGGGCACCGGTGTTCGGTAATCATGACAACGAGAGCGCCCGCGGCGTGGCGTGGCAGTGCGACCTGCTGGAGAGCGGGGAATACTGCCTGTTCCGCCGGGGAAATGTGACCGGAAACGGCAACTACACGGTTGGTATATCGGTAGGCGGACGGCTGTGCCGTGTTCTGTACATGATGGATTCCAACGGTTGCGGCGGCGGGACAGATCCCGCCCTATGCCGGGCTGCGGGTTTTGCGCCGGATCAGGTTGCGTGGCTCCGCACACGCGGCGAGGCTGTCGGTCAGGCGGGCAACATACCCGGGACTGTTGCCTTCCACATTCCCACGTCCGACTTTCTGCTTGCCGCCCGTTCCTGCGGCTATGAGACGGAGGATATAAAGCGCAACTACGTTATCGGGGTGGATGTGCCGGCTCGGAACGGTGACTTCGGCTGTCGTCGGGAGATGCACAGCGCGTTTGCCTCGCCGGAGGGCTTCCGTGACGCCATGCGCGCCGCCCGTGTTGACGGCGTATTTGTGGGACACGACCACGCCATCAATACATCCGTGCTCTGGCAGGGCATCCGCTGGACGTACGGCTTCAAGACCGGGCAGTATGACTACCATATTCCCGGACATATGGGCGGCACATTGGTCACGCTGAATCCGTGGGCTACCCCGGGCGCGCTGCCTGACAATAGTGAGAGCGCACCTTTCACTGTGCGTCACGTGCCTGCCCTGACGTTGTACGGACCTTTCCCCAACGGAATCTGACGGATTCCTCCGACGCAGGGGGGGGGCAGGGGAGACAAGAGGCACTATCGGATGTTTACAAAAAGTCCGACAGTGCCTTTTCTATAGAGGCGGGGCGTGTTGTAATCATATCGTCTCAACCATCTGTAATTGTTCTTTTTTCACACAATGCAAAATGGCTCAAAAGGACACTGATGCCCGCGCTATTTCTGTCAAGACGCTTGATTTGGATTGCGACTTTTTAGAGGTTAGAAAGCAGTTAGATGATATATCACACTCTTGCTTTGGAACAGAACAATAGAAAATTGAGAGAGGTTTGGATCATGAAGAAGCTGATTATTATTTGTGAAGAAAAATGCAGGCAATATGGAGATTATCTCGCACAGCTTATAAGCTTGGAAGATGATACTGAAGAAAATACAGTTGGCACAAAAGACGGAGAGGTTGCGGCTCGGGTATGGCTTGAGAAAGATTACAAGGCAAATTCCGCTCAGTTATCCTCCAGTCAGTATATTCTCTTTATCGGACAGGATAAACTCATAAAAGAAAAAAGTTCTCATATGAATATGGAGTTTTCGGAATACGGAATGAAATATGGTTGGCTTGGGAAACAGGCAGTACTATCTGTTGAAAAAGTGGTTGAAGCAGACAAGTATGAGAGTTTCATTGCCTATGCTCAGAACTATCAGCAGAATGTTGAACAGTTGATAAAAAGCAAAGACAAGCAATCATTGAAAGCCGGTGCTACCGCTGGAGCTGTCGGTGCAGCAGGTGTCGTTGGAGTTGCTAAAGCAGGCGCACTTGCGGTTATTGTTCCGGCTGCATTAGCTCCAATCGCTGGTATTAGTGCCGGGGTAATGGCTGTAAAAAAATATACGCTTAACAGCAAAATAAAAGAACAGCAGTATAGCTGTGCAGTGATGAAATTCTATTTGGACGACTTGAGTAAGTTCTTGGGCTTGTAAAGGGGTGCGAAGCGTAATGGTAGGTTTTGAAGAAGGATATACATATTTTGAGAAAAATGCCTCTGCCTATGTCGCTTCCACTATGTCAGACTCCTATGTTGCGTCTGTAAATGATGAGATCGAAAAACTTGTGAATGATTTGAACTCTTTTGAAAACTTTAAGACGTCATCGAATGTACTTAAAGGAGATGTCGCAGAGTTTTGGCATACCGGTACTTATAATATTGATTCTGCGTTAAAGGGTTCTTCAAACAGAGCATTCGTGGATAGGAGCCACGACTTTGCTTCCACGGACATATCAACAAATTACGGTGATAAGTATGGACTCAAATATTATAGCGATGGACAGGCAAGTGCAAAAGCACAGGCTGTCAGCGTTTTTCAAAGATTTAAGGGATATCAAAGCCACGGCGGAACAGACAGTATGGACGATTTCTTACGGAGCAGAGGTTATGATAATGCGGAGAGTGTATTAAATGACCCAATTTACTCCGGGCAAATCCGTATCATTCCGCGTGACCAACTGGAAGAAGCAACACAGTATCTTGAACGAATGATTAAGACGGAAGCAGCAAGACGACCGGAACAAGTTTACCGTTATCAAGAGACGCTCAATATGCTAAAAGACCGTTTAAGTGACGATAAAGGAGCTGAGTCGATTCCCCTTTCCAAAAAAGAAGCAGAAGTTCTTGCTAAGCTTGCAAAACAGGGAAAGATAAATGCTGATGATTTGGGTCTTACTACTGAAGAACTTATCAAATACGATTACATCGTTCAACAGGCATTTAAGGCAGGACTGACAGCAGCAACCATTTCTGTTGTCTTGAAGGTCGCGCCTGAAATTATTAAAGCGATAGACTATCTTATAAAAAACGGGGAAATCAATGCAGTGCAGTTCAAAAAAATAGGCTTTGCCGCAGTATCGGGTGGTGCAGAGGGATTTATTAGAGGAAGCGTCTCGGCAGCTCTTACCGCTTCCTGCAAAGCCGGCCTGTTAGGAGAAACGCTTAAATCTGTTGACCCAACTATTGTTGGTACAGTAACTGTATTAACAATAAATGTGATAAAAAATGCTTTCCAAGTGGCACTTGGGAACAAATCAACATCACAGCTAACAGGCGAACTTGTCAGAGATATGTATATCTCAACCTGTTCTTTAATAGGCGGTGGTATTTCTCAGGCATTTATAGAAGTGCCGGTTTTAGGGTATATGATTGGTAGTTTCGTTGGCTCAATTATTGGCTCATTTACTTACAATGTCGGACACAAAGCGATTGTATCATTCTGTGTTGACTCAGGATTTACGATGTTTGGTCTCGTAGAGCAAGATTACACCTTGCCTAAAGAAGTGATTGAGCAAATGGGAATAGAAACATTTGATTATGAAACTTTCCACTATGATACCTTTGAGCCTGAAAGTTTTTCTTTTGACAGCTTTGAAACAGATACCTTTGAACCGGATACTTTGGATGTTACCTTCTTACGCAGAGGAGTGATTGGCGTTTCAAAGGTCGGATATGTTCTGTAAAGCGAAGAGTGATAGAACGGACGATAGTAATTGAAAAATAGTAAAGACTGTCAGATCTCCTGTAAGCGGAGACATGACGGTCTTATATTTTATGAATATATTTCAGGAAATCCTTTTTATGTTCTTGTTTCCGTAAATGGTAGCCCTGTGCTATGAGCGTATCGACTTTCAGGGCAACCAGATTGATGTCAGAGGTTATTGACCAGTTGTTTTCGCAGTTTAATCGGATGTTGGAGAAGAAAAGGATCATTACCCATAAGGGTTCGATCGTAGATGCCACGTTTGTGGACGCGCCTCTTCTGTACATTTGGACTTCTTTCTTCCTCTCAGTTTCACATCTATAACACTACACTGTTGCCCTGTTCACTACTAAATCCGTACTTGACAAAACGGGGAAAATATACTATAATTAAGCAGATATTATCGGCGAAACTATCCGCACTATACTATATGCATGAGGAAAGGGAAAGCACATGTCCACGCAGATTTCGGGTCAGATTACACAGGTGTACACCAAGATAAAGGGAAATATAGGGAAAGTGATCGTCGGAAAGTCCGAAACGCTGGATATGCTGCTCGTTTCCTTGCTCTGCGGCGGTCATGTCCTGCTGGAAGACGTTCCCGGAACAGGAAAAACGGTACTTATCAAGTCACTTGCCGCATCGGTCAGCTGTCAGTACAAGCGCATCCAGTTTACCCCGGATCTCTTGCCGTCAGACATCACCGGCGTCAATTTCTTCAACGTCAAGAAGTCTGAGTTTGAATTTGTTCCCGGACCTATTTTCGCCAATATCGTGCTGGCAGACGAAATAAACCGCGCGACGCCCAAAACGCAGTCCGGACTTTTGGAATGCATGGAGGAGATACAGGCGACCATAGACGGAAAAACCTATAAGCTGGCGCAGCCTTTTATGGTCGTTGCAACGCAGAACCCGGTGGAAAATATGGGGACTTTCCCCCTGCCGGAGGCACAGCTTGACCGGTTCCTGATGAAGGGGCGGATGGAGTACCCCACTCACGAGGAGGGCGTGGCAATTCTGGATCGATTTGACCGGGAGAGTCCGCTGGACACACTGTCTCCGGTCGTGACGGCGGAGGAGCTGGTGGAAGCCATCCGCGAACTGCCGCAGGTGTATATCAACCGCGACATGATGGGGTATATCACCTCGATTGTCGAGAAGACCCGCAGTTACCCGAAGGTACTGCTGGGCGTTTCGCCGCGCGGTGCGCTGGCGCTCATGAAAGCCGCCAAGGGATACGCCGCGATCTCCGGACGCAACTACGTTACCCCGGATGATGTCAAGCGTGCGGCGCACCCCGTGCTGGATCATCGCCTGCTGCTGGAAAATGCTGCCCGCATCAAGAAGAATGCCGCGTATGAGGTCATAGAGGACGTGCTGGGTATGGTCACGGTACCAACCGAGAGCGTCTTTGAAAATCGCTGAGCCGGGGAATGTTCATGAATCAGCTTTTGCCGATTGGGGATCCGCCCGCAAGGCTGGCACCCGTTGCGCTGACATTTACCGACACGCTTGCCCGCATCGTCGGGTCGCGGTGGTTTACGATCTTTCTTGTCCTTTTGGGGCTTTTCCTTCTGTTCCTGATACTTCTGCGCGTGTATGGCAGTATGCGCAGCCGGCGGCTGTCCCGTATCGTTTACGAGCGCTGTTTCTCGGAGGAGGGGGTATATGAGGGCGACGAAGTCGAACTGATCGAGACCGTCCGCAATACCGGCTTTTTCCCTCTGCTCGGCGTGGATATTGAGTCTTACTTTTACAATGAACTGGACTTGGAAGAGTATGAGCCGGATCCGGGCAGCACCATGCAGTATGTGATAAGCCGCTTCAATCTATGGCCCTATATGCAGATTCGCCGCCACCACAAGCTGATCGCCCGCCGGCGCGGCGACTATCGGCTTCATGTTGCCACGGTTTATAACAAAGCGAATCCCATTACGGTGGAGGCGCCCGCCGAGCTGTTCGTTTACCCCCGTGCCGTGCCGCTGAATCTGCCTGTGCTGGCGGTGGGGCGTATGCAGGGGGAGTATGTCAGCAACCGCCCGCTGTTCACCGATCCGTTCTCGCTGGCTGGTATCCGGGATTATCGCTTCGGCGACCCTGTTTCGCAGATCAATTTCAAAGCGTCCGCACGTGTCCCCATGACCGGGTTCTCTGCCTCCCCCTTCAAGGTCAACGCACGGGACTACTGCGCCTCGCGGCGGCTGATGGTGTACATGGATTTTCATCTGCCCATGGGCAGTAAAATAGACGGAGCGGAGTATTCCCGCCGTGCAGAACGGGGGCTGTCCTTCTGCGCCGCGCTCATCCGGGATGCTATTTATGACGGATTCCGGGTTGGGTTTGCCGCAAACTGCAGGAACGTGGACGGTCGGATGTCCTCCCGGTTTCCCTGTGAGGGGTCGCAGGCACAGCTTCTGTCCATTATGAAGGAGATGGCGCGCATGAATCCGACCGACGGCGCGTCCTTTGCATCGTTGCTGGAGCATGACATTGCCGACGGCATGAGCGATACGGAAATCGTTATCCTTGCCTTTGACACGCACGAGGAAATTACTGACCGCATTCAGTCGCTGGAACGGTTGGGTAACTCCGTACAGCAGATCATTCTGGGGGAGGTGGACGACGATGGCTGCTCATGCTAAGCTGAGTGAGAGCGAGCTGAACGCGCGCTACATTGCCGCACTCGCCCGCTTTTCAAGCTCCGCCGATTGGCGCGCGTATCTTGCATTGGCGGAGGAATTCCGTGCACTGGATACCTACCGGGATTCCGCACAGTTGTATGACCGTTGTATCAAGGCGGCGTCCGCGCCCGCCTACCGTGAAATCCGGGAAACGCTGAACGCCAAGGAAGACAAAACCGTGGAGGACTACCGCGAGGCAGTGCGCGTGCTGGCGTTGATTCAGGATTACAGCGACGCGCGGGAATTCATGCGCGTGTGCAACGTCCGTGCCAACGTCCTGCTCTATGATCGGGCGCTGGCGCTTGTCACCAACTCGGATGCCACGACGGATGAAATCGGGCAGGCTGTGGAGATATTCCGGGATATCAAATCTTTCCGCAACTGCCGGGAGCTGCTCGAGCGGTACGATAAGTATTACTGCGAGCGCGTCTATGCCGAGGCAAGTGAGCTGATGCAAAAGGGGCACGTTTACAGCGAATTTGACGAGGCGTTCGCACTGTTTTCCCGCATTCCGCAGTACGGAGATGCCGTCGAACTGGCGGCGGTCTGTAAAAAGAAGGCGGATAAATTGCGCCCCCGGCAACGTCCGGTCAGGCAAAAGCCCGCAAAGGCGGAGAAACCGCGTAAAGGGAAGCCGGATGGTACGGAGCAGACCGAGAGAATTCGGCGGTCAGACCGTGAAAGACCGGAGCGCCGGAAGGACGAGACATCCAACGGGTTTCTTGAGGTCTGGCACACATTGGATAAGCGGTATATGTCCGTGTGCCTTGCGTGGTTTGCCGCGTTTATCGCAACGGTGGTCGCCTCGGTCTGGGTATCGAAAACGCAGATTGCGTGGGTAAAAGACCATCTGAACACCCTGCGCGGCGCAGTGCTGGTTGCCGCCGTCCTGACTGCTTTTTTCTGCATCCGGTGCTTTTTGCGGATGCTGACGCTGTCCATGCGCCGGAAGTTGGGAAAGTCTGTGCTGGCATTCCTGCACAGGTTGGCAATGCCGCTGACAAAGTTGGCGGAAAAGCTGATGGCTACCATTGGCATCGACCTGCGCCGTCGCAACCGCCTCAACGGCAGGGACGAACGAAGCATCGTTATGGATATGGATAAGCCGAAAAAAGCAAAAAAGCGCCTGAAGAACGAGCTGAAGTGGGGCGAACAGCCTGATAACGCAGCACGTGTGCGGTTTCTGTTCATTGATTATATGATCCTGCGCATTCGGCAGGGCTATTTCCTGCGCCGCACCATGACGCCTGCCGAAATCAGCAGGGATATTGCGCTGGAGGAGGACGAACGTGAGTTGTTCGCCGCCTATCAGAAAGCGCGGTATGCGGGCAACCGCGCCGACGGTGAAATCAGCGGGGAGGCGGTGGGGCGTATGCGCGCACTGAACGAGCGCGTGAGAAGCAGGCGCATCCGGGAAGAAAAGTGATCCAAACACAACAAAAATAAGGAGGATATAGTCACATGAAACGCATTTTTATTCTGGTTCCCGTTCTGCTGTCTGTCTGCCTGTTGCTGGGCGGGTGCAGTAGCTGTACCGACAACGTCATGCCTGCCGACGGGCAACAGCAGGCAGAGCAGAGCAACTGACATATATTGAACTGCGTGTTGGACCCAGTTCCGCATGGCAGACAACGCAAGCCCCCGGTGTATGCGCACCGGGGGCTTGCTGGCTTGCGATTCCTCAATCGCAAGAACTGAGCGCGAGAAACAGAACGAATGCCAACCGCTGCCGATAAGCGTCGGTCGCAAGACGAGCCGCTTCCGCCGGGTTTGACAGGAAACCGCCCTCGACCAGAACCACCGGGGTTTCCAGTCTGTCCAGCAGGAAAATGTTGGAGCCTGCCACTTGCGGGCGGCGCCTGTTTGCGGGGGCGAGCAGACGCGCTTGCGTTTGAATACATGACGCTACCCGCTCGGATGCCGGATCGGAAGGGGCATACCACACCTGCACGCCGCTGTACTGCGGTTGGGGAAAGGAATTCATGTGGATGCTGACAAACAGACTGTCCGGCACTGCCTGGGCTATCGCCAACCGGGCAGCCAGATCCAGCGTCTTTTTCCTGCCCCGATAGTGCCCCGCCGGGTCATACAGCAGCTTATCCTGCGTGCGTGTCAGGACGGTCGGGATGCCTGCCGCTTCCAGATAATCCCGGAGGCAGAGGGCTACCGACAGATTGACATCTTTCTCAAGCAGACCGTCGGCGCTCTGCGCACCGCCGTCCTCCCCGCCGTGACCTGCGTCTATGACCACACAGCGGAAGGGAAAGCTGTCCGTCCCGGCATTTGTCCGAATGTCCGGAGTTGCAGGGGCTGTCCGGAGCGGGCTGGGACCGCCATCAGCCAGCAGCCACGCAGACAGGCAGAGCAGCACTGTCAACAGTACAGCCAATCCCGGAAGCAACAGTCGGCGGAATATGCAAAACGCTTTGGCAGACATAGGGTTTCCTCCATCCGTATCGGATAGAACATCCTATGCAGGTGTCCGGGAAAACAGAACGCCGCACTGTGCCGCCGGCTGAGCAGGGCAAAGCAGACTCACGGAACGGCAGCCATATCCTCCAGCACATCCGTCAAATGGCAGGGCGTTACCGCATGGCGGGTCAGCAGTTCAAATACCTGCTCCGCCGGTTGATGCACGCGGTCGAGCAGGCATAGCGCCCGCTCTGCTCCGGAATCAAGACCGATCGCAAAGTGCGCCGATGCAGTACCTGCCAGAGAGGCGCGATTTCCGACTGCGTCTGCACGGTCGATTATGTACAGGGTGCAGTACACCGTACGGTTGCCGACCGGATACGCGCAATTGCGCAGTGCCGTGAATCGCCATGCATGGCAGTTGCCTGACATATGGTCAGCCAGGCTCTCATCGTGGTAAATGACTTGCGGTTGTTCCTGATTCTGGGTTTGCATACCCTTACCTCCCTGTAAAAATGAACAGATTACGGGCGGCTGCCGCATGGCGCCAGCCCATGGTACTATTATACCACATTCCGAATGCGGATTTAATCCGCCAATAAAGTGAAAAGTGGCGTTCAGGGGGCATTTTGTTCCGGATTCGGAACCGGTTACCATTGTCAAGCAGGATCGAAAAGAAAAATGCGGCATAACAGGGCATTATTAACGCAAATCGAGGCGCTTTGTATGGCAAAATGCATAATACGCGGTAACAATATATATACAATGCAAATGCAGGCATTCGGGCGGCAGAATCCCCGTTATGCAACCAATGTCGGTAAACACGCGGGGATTTGCAAAAAAATACAGGATTAAAGTGGGAACATTTTTCTTGTTTTTCCTGTTGTGGAAGGGGAGGGGAGGAAAAGCTGCACAAAAGGGGTGTAAAAACTCATTTTGAGTTTTTACACCCCTCATGCGTCCGAGGGTTACAGAATTGCCATGCCGCGCAGGAGCATTTTGTCCGGTCCTTCGTAGTTGTCGTTGACAGATGTCGTATCGGACAGGCGCAGGCTACCCAGCACGTCAGACAGTTTGGCACTCATGGTGATGCCGCTCAGCGGGAGGGATTTGCCGTCCCGGTGGTGATATGCCAGTCGTATCTCGCCGCCGATGTAATCGTTGTACAGATCGACCTGCAATCCGGACAGGGAAACGCACTCGATCCACGGCTCTGCGTTCAGCTCGTCCGCGGTCAGACTGCCGGGCTCCAGCCGCAGGCAGGGCAGGTCGCCGGTTTCCGGTTCGCCGAGGTAGGAGGCAAACCGGTGCGTGCCGTAGTACGCCGAAACGCTTCCGTTCCGAATAACCGTTGTATCGGTCAGCGCAACGCCGTCTCCGTCAAAGAAGGCAGAGTTTCCGCTACCGCGCACCTGCCCGCAAAGCGTCAGCGTGAGTGGGTCGCCGGAGGGTGTATCCCCCTGTAAGGCTTCCCCTTTTTTGTGAAGATTACCTTGCGCGTACACGTTGGCATAATTCAGGTCGCCTGCCAGCTCGGACATCAGCTCGCCGATCTCCTTGCTGCGCAGTACGACGCGGGCGGTCATGGGCGTGGCAGGCTTTTGCGCCCGGCGACGCAGGGAAACCTCCTGCATCTTCTCTGCGATCTCCGACGTGACGCGAGCCGGGTCAAAATCGGTAAAGCGGTACGCTTCGTACAGCTCGACGGAATCCTCCCCCTCTGTGAAAGTCGGGATTGCTTCGATCATGGCGCGGTATTTGACCTGCGTCTTGTCAATGCCGCGACTGTTGACGACCCGTACTGTGTCGCGGTACAGAAAGATTTCGGTTGCATTGATGGAACCACCCTCCACGCAGTCGGCGGCGAACACAGCGTCCGCAATCCCGGCGGCAAGCGCACGCGGCTCGGCGTTCCGGAGGTTGGAGGGCAACTCCGCCTCAAGCACGCCGCCTTCCGGCAGCTCGTAAGGCTCGTTGAACACCAAACGGGCACGCTCGGCGGCAGCGGCGATTCGATCCGCGACTTCCGCTTCACCCATGGAACCGTAAACCGAGAAGGTCGAATCACCGACCTTGCCGTCGTGATTGACATAAACGGTTACGCTGACGGTGTCCGTGTCGGTAGCACGAACCGTTTCCAGCTTCCGGTGTACAAAGAACAGCTCGTAGGAGTCGGTCTTGGTCGATACGATCCGGAATCCGCTGATTTCCCGATTCTGCCCAAGCAGTTTTTGAATATCCATGATCTTCATCCCAGCTTTACCCTCACTTTCAGATTCGGTCCGCCGTCCGAGACGCGCACCCACTCCTTGTAACCCTTGCCGCATTGCCCTGCGCCGATGACTTCAAAGCCATCGGAAACCATGGAAATGGACTTGAGCAGGTCAGGCACAAAGCCGCTCATGACGACCGGGGAAACATAATGGTCGGTCAGCTTGCCGTCCACAATTTCGATGCCGTATTCCGCCGTGCACTGAATCTGCCAGTTTTTGGGATCCTCCATGCCGTTGTTGGTCTCAAACAGCATATAGCCGTGCCGGACGGAGGCTATCATATCCTCCAGTTTGTCGGTGCCGCGCTCAAAGAAGGTATTGGTCATGCGGGCATACGCTTTGCGGCGGTAGGACTGTCGGCGGCTGTTTCCGGATGGTGCGCAACCCAGCTCGGCGGCGGAAGCCAGGTCGGACAGTCCCGCGACCAGGATGCCGTCCTTGATTATCTGTGTATCCTGTGCGAGCACACCGTCATCGTCGAAGAAGTAGGAAGCCGCGCTGAGCGCTGCCGCCGCGCCGTCACGCATATTGGCAATGGGGGATGCGACATACTGTCCGACGCAGTGCTTGGCAAGCGCGCGATCCTTGACAAACTGATCCATTTCCACTCCGTGCCCGAACGCCTCGTGGGCGATCAGACCGGAGATAGAGCTGTCGGTGATGACATCGTACACGCCCGGCTCAATGGGCGTGGCACGCGTCAGATGAATCGCCTTGTCAACCAGCCTGTCCACAAGACCCGGCATGGTACGCATCAGATCCGCGATCTGATTGGAGTAGGCGCACTCTCTCGCCTGCACCATCCTGCCGTCCCGGCAGATGACCGCAAGAAATCCATTGACCCAGCCGTAATGCTGGGACAGCTCCCGGTGCTCTGAAACAAACAGCTTGGAGACCGTGAACGGCTGGAGCATCACGACGGCGTTGAGAAACCGTTCGTCGCGTTGAAGGATCTCGTCGCGTAGCCCCGTGCAGAAAGACAACAGATCGCCGTCCGCATAGTCCGAAAAGTCCGACTCCCGGACAAAATCCTGCTTCAGCGGTTGATCGTCCGGGACAGCGCATACGATCATGCGCTCGTTCAGTGACGGATCAGCCGCGACCGCCGCGCGAATACGGTCAGCCAGTACGGTTGGGTCGCCGGTGATGTCGTCCAGCGAATACTCAAAGAATGCGCGTCCGTTGTGCATCCGGACGACGAAGCCGCACTCGCCTTCGCCATCGCAGATAGCCGAGGAACGGCGGTTGGTGTGGAACATGGTTGCACGGACATCAGTCCCGAGAATGCTGACGTAGGCGAAACTGCGGCGCAACTCGGCGACCAGCGCGCGGCAGGCACCGCGCTTGCTGTCCAGAAAACCTGAAAATGCCATGGAAAAACCTCCTTTATGTGGTATGCAATCGGAACTGCCTGCATTATATCACATCCGGCGCGCGCCGTCAAGGTGCAGAAAAAAAGATGCCGGTATTTTCCGGCACCGGTGCTTGCTTACGGCAGGGGGCTTGGTGCCCCCTGCAAGTCAGAACCAACGGCGGCATACCCGCTTCATGCCGCAACAGCATTTGACCATGCAGACCGCAGTCAGTACCAGCACGCTGCCGACCGCCAAATCAAACAGGCGCACGGTGAACGAACCCTGTTCGCGCATGGTGCCGGGTGTGTTGATCTGCCCGCCGCTCTGCTTATTGCCTGCGGTGCTTTGCGGTTGACCGCTCCAGCCGCTTCCGAATTCGCTGTCCTGCCCGTTTTCCTGCGGACTGCTCTGCCCGGCGCAGGATCCTGTGCCGGTGCTTCCGGATGCTGCGCCGCGCGCGGCGTCGAGATCCGGGACGAACTGCTTCTCCATGCTGTACTGCACGCGCAGTGCCGGCGCCCGGAGTCGCCGCAACGCCTGTGCGCAGGAGGCGGGAATCGGCAGGCAGGCGAGAATGTCCCCGCCGCACGCGGTGCCGCAGGGTGCCGTGGTGTCTGATTCGTACGAATTATTCATAAAAACTACCCCCGGAACCTGTCAGAAACAGCAGGCTCCGGGGATAGCTTGTGCAGGGCGAACGGGAATAATTCCGCCTGCCCTGCGGGAAAAATGTGCAATTTTTACTTGCCGGACTTGTCCTTTTTCTTTCTGCTCAGCATGACGTTGGTCAGGATGCCAAGGATCAGGGCGCAGGCAATGGAGGTGATGGTAATGGAGTGCCCCTTACCCAGCGCAATGGTCAGGGACAGACCGCCGATACCGGAGATCAGAATGGCGGAAACCACGAACAGGTTCCGGTTGTCCTCCAGATCGACCTTCTGCACCATCTTCAGACCGGAAACCGCGATGAAGCCGTACAGAGCCATGCAAACACCGCCCATGACGCAGTTGGGGATGGAGGAGAGGAACACCACGAAGGGATTCACAAACGCGACGAGGATCGCCATGACAGCTGTTGCAAGGATGGTCACGATCGAAGCGTTTCCGGAAATTGCCACGCAACCGACCGACTCGCCGTAGGTGGTGTTGGGGCAACCGCCGAAGAAGGCGCCGACAGCCGATCCGACACCGTCACCAAGCAGTGTGCGGGACAGACCGGGGTTCGTCAGCAGATCCTGATCAATGATGGAGGAGAGGTTCTTGTGGTCAGCGATATGCTCGGCAAACACCACGAAGGCAACCGGAACATAAGCGAACAGGATGTTGGCAACATAGGCACCGCTCAGATCCTTGACACCCTTAAACGCATTGGTGAAGGTCATCTGCTCAAAGATGTGGGTGTTGATAAAGGTATTGACCGACACGCCGTCCGCTGTCAGGCTCTTGAAGGAATCCAGATTGATGATAAGCAGGCTTGCCGTGTCGGTCGCCTTGCCGATCAGCGTGAACACCAGGGCAACGGCATATCCTGCCAGGATGCCGATGATGAAGGGGATGGTTTTGAGGTTTTTCTTGCCGTACACGGAGCAGAGCATGGTCACAGCCAGCGTGATCAGACCGCACAGCACCGCAAGCAGCTTGTGACCGCCGGCAGGCGCGGTCTGCAGATCGCTGACAGCGTTTCCGGCAAGCGACAGACCGATGATGGCAACCGTGGGACCGATGACAACGGCGGGCATCAGTTTGTTGAGCCAGTTGACGCCGACCAGCTTGACGATCAGCGCGATGATCACGTACACCAGACCGGCAGCTACCGCACCGATTAGCAGTCCGAGGTAGCCGACCTGCATGGACACGGCACCGCCGAAGGCAGCCGCCATGGAGCCGAGGAAGGCGAAGGACGAGCCGAGGAACACGGGGCTTCTGAACTTGGTGAACAGCAGGTACACGATGGTGCCGAAGCCTGCACCGATCAGCGCAGCGGCTGTGCTCATCGACAGGTCAAAATTGTCGTAGTGACCAGAGGTGATCATGGGCACCGCGATGGTTGCCGCCATAATGGCAAGCAGCTGCTGGAAGGCAAACGCAAGCAGCTGGGGGAAGCGGGGCTTGTCCTTGATTCCGTAGACGAGTTTCATGAGAAATCCTCCTCAAATATTTGAGTCCCGGCTCCGGTTTATTCCTTGTGCCATAAAAAAAGTGCCTGACGTATGCCAGACAGCAGAGGGGGACGCACCGGGCAACCGGTGGACTCCCTTTCTATAGCGCAACGAACTCACTTAACGCATCTGCCGTTCCGTGACCCTGATCGCCGTATAGTATATCACAGAATCTTCACAAAGTAAATAGAAAACCGCCAATTTACGACATAAAAATTCATGCAAGCTTTTGCAAAATATTTGTTCAATATAACATTAACTTTTTTGGAAATCCCCCTTGACAGGGCGCGGCAAATGTGATAGAATCATCCCATTCAAACCAAAGATGAAGAGGAGTAGCCCCCGACAGAATCCCACAGAGAGCTGCGGCACGGTGGAAGCGCGGCGGAGGAAGCAGGGGTGAATGGACTTCAGAGGGCGGACGAACGCGGAGGAAATCCTCCGTCAGTAGCAACCGACGGGGTGCGTTCCCGTTACCAAAACGCCGTGTATGAGCCGCAGAGCGGTATTACGCGTTGAGTGCAGGTCGGACAGTGACGGTCAGCGAATGACAGGGCAGGACGACCTGAATGTGGGTGGTACCACGGGTACTGTTTATCGGTATTCGTCCCGGACAGACAATGTGTCTGTGCGGGCTTTTTTGTTTTTTCGGTCGCTGTACCGGGGAAAGGAGGATACGGTATATAGCGCGATGGCGGTGCGCCGCCGGACACTGTAATGAGCAGGCGACCATCCTGTACTATCCGTTGAATGGACATTTTCGAATAATAAATTCAGAAAGGAATCATTACTATGAAACGCAACCACAGATTGTTCAGATCGGTTTCCGCTACCCTTGCCGTATTGCTTACCATGTTCGCAACCCTGTCGATTGCCGCCTGCGGGAGCAGGAAGCCGATCATCGGCATCCTCCAGTTCGGCTCGCACGAGTCGCTCAATAACTGCTATGACGGCATTATGCAGGGGCTGGAGGAAAGCGGGCTTGATCTCTCCGCCTACAACATCCAGCGTTTGAACAGCAACTTTGACATGACAACCGCGCAGTCGCAGGCAAAAACGCTGGTCAATAAGGGCGCCGCTGTCATTCTTGCCATTGCGACCCCCTCTGCCGTTACCGCCGCCAATGAGGCGGACGGTGCCATACCGGTTGTGTACTGCGCTGTCACCGATCAGGCGACCATGGCTAACTACCGGAATGTGACCGGTTCTTCCGACGTGCCGAATTTTTCCAAACAGCTGGAGGTTGTGACCGCCTTTATGGGCAAGACCGATCTCAAAATCGGCGTGCTGTACTCCTCCGATGAATCCTCGTCCCCCTACCAACTCGCGGAGCTGAAGAAGGCTGCGGGCGCGTACACCGGCATGGAGATTTCCGACCGTGTTGTGTCCGACATCACCACCATTGACACGCAGGTGCATGCTCTTCTGGATGCGGGCGTGGATTGCTTCGTGAACCTGCTGGATAACACCATCGTCGGCAAGCTGGAAAGCAATATCCTGCCGCTGACCAACGCCAAAAAGATCCCCGTGTTCGGCTCCGAGATTGAGCAGGTCAAGGTCGGCTGTGCCGCATCGGCATCCATCGACTACGTTACGGTCGGGAAATCTGCCGGCACCGCCGCTGCCGCAATCCTGGGCGGGAAGTCTGCCGCCGATATTCCGGTTGCCACCATCACCGACCCTGCCAACTACTACAACAGTGAAGTCTGCCGGACTTTGGGACTGACCGTGCCGGACGGACTGACGCTTACCGATGTAAAAAACTGAAAGGGAACTCTGCACCATGCTGTTTCTGAATATCACGCTGGACGGTCTGCAGATGGGACTCTGCTTTGCCGTGCTGGCACTCGGCGTATACATTTCGTACTCCATCCTGGATTTTCCCGACCTGTCTGTGGACGGCACCTTCCCCCTGGGCGGTGTCGTCTGCACGGTGCTTCTGTTCCGGCTGAACCTGCCGCCGGTCCTTGCCGTCCTGCTCTCCTTCGCAGCAGGCGCCCTTGCCGGGACAGTCACGGGACTGCTCCACGTTAAGCTGAAGATTACGCCGCTGCTCTCGGCGATCATCGTTATGACGGCTCTGCTGTCGGTCACCTTGGCACTGACACAGCTGCTGACGCCGGGCGGTTACACCACGACTATCTTTTCCTACCGTGGGAACGGTATGAGCAGTCTGTTTGATCTCGGTCTGTCCGGCATGGCAGAGAAGGGGGCGACAATCGGCATTCTGTTCGGCATGGTGCTGCTTTTTAAGCTGTTGATCGACCTGTTTCTGGGAACCCGTATGGGGTATATGCTCCGTGCCGCCGGGAGTAACAGCCGGGTTGTGGTCTCGCTGGGGCGGGACGCCGGGAACTACAAGATACTCGGCTTGGCGCTTGCCAACGGATTCTCTGCCGTGTCCGGTGCCGTCTATACGCAATACACCATGAGCTATGACAACACCTCCGGCAGTGGAAAGGTCGTGCTGGCATTGGCATCTGTCATCATCGGTATGAGTCTGTTTGCGCGCCTGCGCTTTGTGCGGAACACTACGGCTGTGGCAGTCGGTGCCGTCATTTACTCCCTCTGTCTGAATTACCTTGTGCTGGTCGATACAAACGGCATCTACCTCAAACTGCTCAATGCGGTGCTGTTTGCCCTTATTCTGGTCGGCAACCGGCAGCTGTCGCGTCTGCTTGGCAGACTGAAAGCAAAACGGGCGGAAGGAGGTGCGCGGGCATGATCCGATTGGAAGGTATCCAGAAGTATTTCAACCGGGGAACGGTCAATGAATCCCATCTGTTCCGCGGCTTTAACCTGGACATTCAGGACGGGGATTTCGTGTCTGTTGTCGGTTCAAACGGTTCCGGGAAGACCACGATGCTGAATATCCTGTGCGGATCGCTCCCGTGCGATGGGGGACGCATCCTGGTTGACGGCAGGGACGTGACTGCTCTGCCGGAGCACCGACGCGCCGCCTCAATCGGGCGGGTGTATCAGGATCCCGCCATGGGCACCGTACCGGATATGACCATCCTGGAAAACCTGTCGCTGGCTGCAAACAAGGGAAAACCCTATGGATTTACGCCTGCTGTCAGCCGTCGTAAGGCAGGATTGTTCCGGGAGCTGGTCGCGTCGGTCGGGCTGGGGCTGGAGGATCGGATGGACATCCCGGTGGGATCCCTGTCCGGCGGTCAGCGGCAGGCACTTTCACTGCTCATGTCCACTATGACGCCTATTGATCTGCTGATTCTGGATGAGCATACGGCGGCACTGGATCCCAAGACTGCCGAGACCGTCATGCAGATCACGGGACGCATCGTTGCCGAAAAAGGCGTGACCACGCTCATGGTCACGCATAATCTGCGCTACGCCGTGGAGTACGGCAACCGGATGCTGATGATGCATGAGGGGCGCGCGGTGCTGGATGTATCCGGCGCCGACAAGCAGGCGGTGCAGGTTTCAGACCTTTTGCGGCTGTTCAACGAGATCAGCGTGGAGTGCGGGAACTGAGTATACCGATAGATTGTCGCGAACGCCCGGGCATATTGCCCGGGCGTTCGCGTACTGTTTTATGTTTATTGCACAAACCGATTACTCCGCCGAGAAACGGAAGACTGTCGTGTAATCGAAAATCTCACCGGGGCGCAGGATGCTGTCGGTGAATTCCGGATGGTTGGGGCTGTCCGGCATTTTCTGCGTTTCCAGGCATACGGCGTGCTGTGTCTGCTGCGGGTATCCGCCGCGCAGGGGGAAAGCGGGGTTTTTCAGGAAATTGGCGGTATAAAGTTGGACGCAGGGGGAATCGGTCAAAAGCTCCAGCTTGCGTCCGGAATGCGGGTCATACAGCGAGCCGCGCAGCAGCAACCGGTGATCGCCGCGCTCCCAGCCGGTGAAATTGAAGCAGTGGTCGTAACCGCCTGCCAGCCTGAGGTCGTTGTCCTCCGCATGGAAATCGCGCCCGATCGGCTTGGGATGCCGGAAATCAAACGGCGTCCCCGCGACGGGAACCACCTCGCCGGTCGGGACAAGTCCCGCGTCACCGCGCAGGTAGGATTCCGCATCCAGCCACAGCACCTGATCCAGTACATCGCCGGAGGCAAAGCCGCCCAGGTTGAAGTAGGCGTGGTTGGTCAGATTGATCGGCGTTGCCTTGTCTGTTTCGGCGATGTAATGCACCGACAGCGCGTTGTCTGCCGATACGGAGAAGGTCACAGCCACGTTCAGATTGCCGGGGTAGCCTTCCTCGCCGTCCGGGGAGCGGAGACGCAGAGTCAAAGCCGGCTCCTCTCCGTCCACCATCCCGTCGAGACTCCACAGACGGTGCGAAAAGCCTACCTTACCGCCGTGCAGGTGGTTGCCGCCATCGTTGATATACAGGGTATCGTACACAGCGCCGTCCAGTTCAAACCGTCCGCGCGCGATGCGATTGCAAAAACGTCCCACTGTCGCGCCCAGATAGCCGTCTGCACGGGCGTATACGTCCGCAGACTCAAAGCCGCAGAGCACATCGGTCAGGCGTCCCGTGCGGTCGGGTGCCAGAATGCTGACCAGAGTTGCGCCGAAGTCCGACACCGATGCGCAAAAGCCCTTTGAATTGCGCAGAATGTACAGGGTAGCATCCCTGCCGCAGGGCAGTTTCCCAAAGGGGATTTGTGTTATACTCATGCTGATACCTCTCATTTGCAAAATGATCGTGCTGTTTGTTTCCTACCGTGCGTTTCAGTCCGCATAGTACCGGTCGTAGTATATGTTATTTGTAGCGGTTGCGACCGGACGGTAGGCGCGCCAGAAGGGCGCTCCGGGAAGCTCCAGCTCCTGCACATTGGGCTGATGCGACATAATCCGGGTATCGGAACCGTGGTCATAGCGGAAATACATCCCCTTTTGGCGGGCGGCGCCGGCAAACAGGAAGGTGTGCAGAGCATAGGTGCCGGAACCGTTCGGCTTCACCAGGATGATGTCACCCGGCTGAAGGTCGTTCTTGTCCGTGATTTCAATAAAGCCGTTTTCCTCCGACCAGGTGTGCATGGCAGATACCACAACACCCTGCGTAAAGGGCTGGTCGGTAAATCCGACACGATACATGACCCAGCAGACCAATCGGTCACAGCTTACTTTCTTTGCCCGGTTGTTGATGGCGGGATTGATGGGCGCATCGCCGTAGGTGAAATGGTTCTCGCGTGCGTATGTTGTCACGTACTTTGCCTCGCGGAGAATGTCGCACTGGAGCAGTGTGTAAGGCGCGTAAACCACGTTGCCTTTCTCATCGGAAACCCGGTAGCCGAGTTGTTTGCGACTGTTGCAGAAGGATATTGCGTCCTCCAGACCGGTTGTCCCAAAGGTCGCACTCACCCCTGCCGCATCACTGCCAAGCTTGTTCTGGTAGAGGCAGACGTAGTAGCCGGCTTCCACCCCCTCGGCAGGCATATCATCGCCGTAGCCGGTTTTTCCTATCGTGGTCGAGGCAATTTTGTTACGGCTGTCCGCATAGGCTTTCCCCTCACTCCGGTTGGAGAAGAACAGCATTTCCCCCAGAATGAAGGTGTCTCCCTTTTGGACGTCCGTGGACCAGTCGATGCGGCAACCGTTGTTGAAGCGCTCGGTATACTGCCCGTTGCGTTGACGGCTGAGATCGAGCATGACGTACCACCAGTCCTCGCCGCCGATATAGGAGCCGGTGACGGAACAGTCCGCCGTGGCGGTCGTCAGACTGCCGGTGGCATAGAAGAATTCCAAAAGTCCGCTCGTGCTGCCTTTGATTTTAAGCACAATGGTCTTGACATCCTCGGGGGCGAAGGGCACACAACTGCCTGTGGCTGTTTGTTCGTACCCGGCGGCGCGGTACATGTCGCTGATGTTGAACGTGACCTGCGGGTCATTGGATTTGCTCCGAGCCGTCATCAGCACGCCCTCCGCGCACAGCGACACATTCGTGGCGACGGAATTCGGGAAGGTCTTTTTCAGCATTTCCTCGTCAAAACGGGAAAAATCCACCTGCTTGGCATGGGGAATATACCCCTCCTGCCCTTCGGTCTCGGTTTCGGTCATGCGGTTGGTTTCTGACATCGTATCAGACATATCGGTTTCCTCCGTTGCCGGCCCTGTTTCGGGCGAATTACCGTTTGGGGCAGTGCAACCGCCGTACAGAAGGCAAGCGCACAGTCCGAGCAAAACGGCTCTGCTTGGTTTCGATCTCATAGGCAGCTCCTTGACTTGATTTGAGTATTTATCCTTGTTCCCGCCGCTTGAGGCTTCCCGCTTCCCGGAGTGCGTCGGGGTGTGTATGGGAATTATACCATATTTACGGGCGCAAGTCTATAGCTTTTTTGAAATTTTACAGAGTAGCAAGCAGAATTCATTCGTTCTCCACGTCGAATGTGCTGATCTGTGTGCCGGCGGCGCCCGGTATACCGCTGCCGGGCGGCGGTGTGATGCCGAGATGCTCATAGGCAAGCCGCGTGACACAGCGTCCGCGCGGTGTGCGGCTGACAAAGCCGAGCTGCATGAGGTACGGCTCGTACACGTCCTCGATCGTGACGGCTTCCTCCCCGACCGTAGCGGCGAGTGTGTCCAGACCCACCGGTCCGCCGCCGTAGAATCGGATGATTGCCTCCATCATGCGGCGGTCGGTATTGTCAAGACCAAGGTTGTCGATTTCCAGCCTGTCCAGCGCGTAGCCGGTCGTGGCGGCATCAATTTCGGCTTTGCCCTGCACCTGCGCGAAATCCCGCACGCGCTTCAGCAGACGGTTTGCGATACGCGGCGTGCCGCGCGACCGGGATGCCAGTTCAAAGGCACCGTCCGGCGAGATGGGAATTCCCAGGATGGAGGCGCTTCGCTGTACGATGCGTGCCAGCTGTTCCGGGGTATACAGTTCCAGCTTGAAGATGACGCCGAAGCGGTCGCGCAGAGGCGTTGTCAGCTGTCCGGCACGGGTAGTCGCACCGATCAGTGTGAATTTCGGCAGATCAATGCGGATGCTCCGGGCGGTCGGTCCCTTACCGATAACGAAATCCACCTCGAAATCCTCCATCGCGGGGTACAGAATCTCCTCGATCATGCGGGGCAGGCGGTGAATCTCGTCGATGAACAGCACGTCCCCCTCGTTGAGGTTGGTCAGCAGCGCCACAAGGTCGCCTTTCTTTTCGATGGACGGACCGGACGTGATGCGCAGATTCACACCCATCTCAGCTGCTATGATATTGGACAGCGTGGTTTTGCCGAGTCCGGGCGGGCCGTATAGCAGGACGTGATCCAGCGGTTCGTGGCGCAGACGCGCCGCATCCATGTATACGTGCAGGTTTTCTTTGACTTTGTCCTGCCCGATGTAGTCCTCCAGCCGCCGGGGGCGCAACGAGGCTTCCGGATCGATATCTTCCGGTGCTTCGGTCGGCGAGACAATACGGTTTTCAAAGTCGAAATCATTGCTATCGCTGCTATAACTGTCATCGCGGTCGTAGGCGACGTTGACCAGATCGGCGAGATCCAATCCCTCGTCGGCGGTGTCCGCGCCGAGAGGGGCGCGCTTCTTCTGCTTGCTGTTCATTCGCTTGTCCTCCCTTTACGGTTTCATCAGCTTCTTGAGTGCTTCCTTGATGATGTCCTCCAGCGACAGTGCGGCTATGTCAATGGATCTCAGCGCACTCTGCGCCTCGGCACGGGTGTATCCCAGCACCAGTAGCGCGTCCTGCGCTTCGCTAAGTTTCCCGCGTGCGGGTGCCCCGGCTGCCTCGGCAGTGTGATCGGTGATGGCGGCGGAAAGGTCGCTGTCGTCCATGTGCGTTTCCTTCATGAGCTTGTCCTTCAGCTCCAGGATAATGCGGGCGGCTGTCTTGGGCCCGATGCCGGGAGCCTTGGAGATTGCCTTGCGATCCTCCGCACAGACTGCAAGGGCGAATTTTTCGGGCGTCATGATCGACAGGATGGACAGCGCCGCCCGGGGACCGACGCCGGATACGGACAGGAGCATCCGGAAGGAGGAAAGCTCGCGCTCATCGCGGAATCCGAACAGCTCGATGTCGTTCTCGCGCACCGACAGGTATGTATACAGCAGGACTTCCGGCGGAGCGGTCAGCGCGGGGCGGGGCAGGGAACGGTAGGTCGTTTCACTGATAGTCATGCTGTAGCCGACCCCAGCCGCCTCGACAACGGCGAGCGAAGGGGTGGAGACGGTCAGCCCGCCTTTTATGTAGTAAAACATGCAACGGAATCCTTTCGTTTGGGCATTGTTTCGGGGAAGGAAACGGAGCCGGGCGGGTGCGCCCGACTCCGTGGAAATTATTTTTTGTCCGGCTTTTTGCCGTGTGCCCGGGCGTCCTTGGGATCGGGCGTCTCGTCAATGTCATCCGGCGCATCCGGCGGTACCGGATCCACGTCCGGCGTCTCGTATCCGATGTCGCCGGGCAGGACAGCCGCGCTGTCCTCTGCCGTCTCGGCGGTCGGGAGCGGTTCGCCGGGAACGGTCAGTACACCGCGCAGAACCGGGGTGCGCACCAGCCGACGGTACAGAACCAGCAGCACGACAAAGATCAGTATCGCCACAATGGAAACTGCCAGTCCGAAGGAGACAGTATGCGGCATATAGCGCATTTCCAGCGTATGCTCTCCGGCACCGTCAATGCGGAAGCCGAGCAGAGCATCCGCCGTCCGGCGTACCTCTACCTTTTTGCCGTCCACGTACACGTTCCATCCCTCGTCATAGGGAATGGTGGTAGCGATCAGCTGGCTGTCCTGCCGGGTTGTGATACTGCCGGTCATGTGGTCGTCCGGGCAGTTGTCATCGATCCGGTAGCCCATCTGCTGCAGGCGGGTCATGGCATCCGTCAGCACATCCATGTCGATGTAGTAGATATAGGAGTCGTACACCTTGCTCTCGGTATTCTTCTGCCGGATATACAGGTTGTTGGAGCTGTTCTTGATGGTGAGCTTCAGCGTGAGATCGGACTTGGTCACCTTGCCCAGTGAAGCGATGCGACGGTAGGTGGAATCCGAGCCGCCCTCAAAGCCGCCTTTGGAGGAGCCGTTGACCGCAACTTTGACCTCGCGCGGATAGCCGCTGGGAATGTAAAGGTAAAGCTCGGTTCCCGTGGGGACGTCATAGTGCAACGTGATGGAGGCTTCGGTATCCTTGCTGTCTACCGTCCACTTGTAGTGGTTGTCAATGGTATTCCCGTAGGTGCAGTTGGAGGTTTCGGCGCTGGCGGTCGGCGTGACCTGTGTTGTCTTTTTGAAGACCTCGACCAGCTTGTCCTCACCCAGCATGGCGGTAAGCATCTCATTGTACAGATCCATCGGCGTGTTGTATACATCCACACGCTTGCCCTTGTTGTCTTCGGTAAACACGTGGAACTGCTCGTAGGCATCGGCAACGCCGAAGGCGAGGGAGAGCGCATAGGGGTTGCGGTACACATCCGGACGGTTTACGGGGGTGAAGTCCTCATCGTACCGGAAGACTTCGTTCTTGTAGACCGGCTCACCGTAAACGTAGGACATATCCTGATCCGTGACCAGGTACCGGATGCCGAAGAAGGAGTCTGACACGGGGTTGCTGTCCACGTATTTTGACCAGTGGGATTTTGACACGCACCCCATGGTGTCCAGCAGGTCAATGACATCCTGGTTCAGCGTGGAGGTGGAGCAGGTCATCCCCTTGAAATGCAGGGCGAAGTTGTCGGTTTTCTGACGGCTGTAAGTCTTTTCTGTGCGGTAAAAGCCGGCGTCCCCGTCCCGGATTGTTTCGGCAATGGGCAGGAAGGTCTTCAGGTAGTTGTTGTAGGTGGAGTAGCCGGTGTGTCCCACATCTTTGATGAAGGATTGCGTTTCGGACAGTCCGCTGAGGAACATTTCGGTACAGACGAGGAACGCCAGCACAGCCGTGACGGTATTGGTCGCCCGTTTTGTGCGCCCGGCAACGCAGAGCAGGACAAAGTAGGCAAGCAGGCAGAACAGCCCCAGCCACACCGTAGCGAACGGGCGCACGGCATTGAAGTTGTCGGGGTTGGACTGCTGATTGGGGAGCGCCAGCAGGTGTTCCAGAATGGGGGAGCGCAGTGCCTGCAGAATCAGAATATAGACCGACCACCCGGCGGTGACAAGCAGCAGCGATTTGCGGGGAATGAAATTTACCTGTGTGAGCGCCCGGTATGCCAGCGTCAGCAGGAAGAAGCTGAGCATGAAACTGTAACGATAGTTGAGCCAGTTGGGCTTCTGGAAGCCGTGCCAGATGAGGTCGAGATCACTGACCGCGAAGGAGAGGACGAAGAAGAGAATGAAGCATCCGGCGGCGATCTTTTCCCGGTCGGAGAATTTCCGGCAGAGGAAGAAGGCAGGCGCCATCAGGATGGTCAGCACGCCGCAGTAAACGAAGGGCAGACCCGCCGGGCGGATGGTGTCATAGGAGGAGGGAAGGAACTTGTAGAGCAGGAGGTAAAGGTCAAACTTCTGCGTTACGTCCCAATTCGGATTGGAGAAGTCGTTCTTGCCGAAGCCGAGCGAGTACTTGGCAGACAGGATCGTCAGCGCCGCCATGCATACGGCGAGAGCCGACCACAAAGCCACGCGCCCGACCGATTTGGCAAAGTGATTGCGTTCGCCCATCGGGTTGTTCTCGTTGTTACGGTTGTGGGCGAAATAGTAGAAGAAGCTGTACGCGACAACGTAAATGCACGTCATGTAGCCGATGTAGTAGTGGCTGTACAGCGTAATCGCGAACGAGAATACGAACAGGCGGAAGTGTCCCTTCCTGATCAGTTCCTCCAGCCCGTAGGTGAGCAGCGGCAACCAGATCATGACATCCAGCCACATGGAGTTGCTCTGGTTCTCAATCGCATAAGAGCAGAGCGCGTACATGGTGGAGAAGGCAACGATCGCCAGCCGATTGGGCTTTCCGTTGCTGTGGCGGTGCAGGTAGAAGCCCATAGTCAGCCCCATCAGTCCGGTTTTGAGCGTGAAGAGCGTCAGGAGAGCCTCCAGCATCCGCGTTATGGGGAACAGCGCAATGATCCAGGCAAACGGACTTGCCACATAGTAGTCAAAAATACCGAGAAATTCCCCGCCCAGTTCACGGGAGAAGGAGTAGAGCAGACTGCCGTTTCCGTGCATGAAATTCCACAGGGCGTTATAGAAGCCGATATACTGTGCGTTCAGATCCAGCGTCAGCACGCTGTAATCCCCAAACGGATGCACACCCTGCGAAATGTACAGGAGCAGAAAAAGTATGGCGGGCACGCCTCCGGCAATGAGCAGGTAGCCGTACTCACGCCGCCACGCGCCGAAACGGCGGCGGAAGCGGGTCATGCGCGTTTCGGCAGCGGCTGTATTGCCGGTTTCGTGCATGTGAATATCCGGTTGACTCTGATTCATGGTTCCGATTATCCTTTCTTTTTCAAACGCCGTGTTTTATCCGTTGCTTTCGGGTGTATCCGGGGACGTTTCCACCCGCCGCACCGCTTTCTCAAGCCGCAGGCGGTCAACAGTCATGTCCCGCCCGCAACCGAGGCAGAGTACCCGCACCTCACTGCCTGCGCGCAGTACGCGGAAGCGGGTCGAGCCGCAGGGATGCTTCTTTTTCAGTTCCAGCACATCGCCGGGTTTCATTCGGATGATCGGCAACGTGCTCCCCCCCCTTTTCCTGCATCCTCCGGAATCTATCCCGTCTATTATAGCACAAACCTCCGATCTTGTAAACCCATTTGCGGATTTTTTCACGGGACAAGGCATTTACTTTTCTCTGAATCGACGGCTTCGCGGACCAGCGGCTCACTCCATCTCCCGCCGCAGCTTTTGCAGAATCTTCTTTTCGAGCCGGGATATGTAGGACTGCGAGATGTTCAGGAGATCCGCAACCTCTTTCTGCGTCATTTCCGGATTGCCGTCCAAGCCGAAACGCAGACGGATGACGAGCCGCTCCCGGGATTCCAGCCTGTCCACGGCACGTCGGAGAGCCTCGCGTTCCTCGTCCCGCTCCAGCTCCTCCACGACCGACGGTTCATCACTGCTGAGAATATCCGAGAGCAGAAGCTCGCCGCCGTCCCAGTCTGAGTTGAGCGGCTCGTCGATGGAGACCTCCTGCCTGCCGCTGATCTTGCGGAGGTACATGAGGATCTCGTTCTCAATGCAACGGGAGGCATAGGTTGCCAGCTTGATGTTCTTGTCTGATCGGAAGGTCTCCACTGCCTTGATGAGTCCCAGGGTGCCGATGGAAATCAGGTCCTCAATGCCGACCCCGGTGTTTTCGAACCGCCTCGCCAGAAATGCGACCAGTCGCAGATTGCGCTCAATCAGCAGAGCGCGTGCCGCCTCGCGTGCCTGCCCGCCGGACTCCAGGGCACGCAGGGCATTCGCTTCCTCCTCACGCGAGAGCGGTTGCGGAAGAACATCCGGTCCGTTGATGTAAAACAGCGGGCGGATACGTCTGAGCAGAAGCCAGCGGGGGCAGAGAAACAGGGGCACGGCGCGATGTAACGGTATGTATGCGGCGGTTTTCATCGGAATGATCCTCCTTGTGCTATGTGTAAAATATGCGGCAAAGCCGCTTGGGGATGACGCATCAGATCAACGCGGCGGGAATGAGTGCCTGCAACGCGGGATTGCCTGCTTCACCCGCTTCCGGCAACTCCAGCGGAGCGATGAGAGCGATCGCTTCGGTAGCGCCTTCGGCGTCCGGCAGGCGGATGGTCACACGGTCGGGACGGATGCCGATCAGCAGGCTGTGCCCCGTTGCCGTTGCTGCCGGGATGATGCGCAGGCGTGCCGCTTCCGGCAACGCACGCAGGCGGGCGGGATCGGTGCTGCCCTCCGAAATGCAGGCGGCAAGCTCCGCCGAAAGCAACGGCGCGGCGGCGGATGCCTGCACCGGGATTACGGGCTTGCCGTCCAGCGGGTCAGTCAGCAGATTCCCGCTGTCAATCAGCCCGGAGAGCGTTACGCTCCGATTCCCGAGCGCAACGGTCACTTCTGCCTCCTGCCGGCTGCCTGTCCGGCGGAAAAGCCGCCCGCCCCAAAGGGACAGCAGTCCGCTCAGCAATGCCAGCAGGGCAAAAAGCCACGCGGTGGGACCGTCTGCCCCCATGCCTGCCAACGCATCGGGACAGCCTGCCCGGTTGAGAAGATTGTACAGCCCGGTCATGACGCCGCCCAAAACCAGCGAGACCAGCAGGTATACGCCGCACGCCGGAAAAACAGACAGCCACCGCCGCCTGCCTGCCTCCTGCCCCGGCAGAAAGACCAGTGCGCACAGGCACAGGCACATCAGGCAGTCCAGCGCCAGTGCCGCTGCGCGCCCTACGTTCACAAACAGTGCCGCAACGGCATAGACACCGCCGAGCAGGCTGGCAAGCGCCAGCCGCCCGCCCCGGATGTGTCGCCGCAGCAGCCGGGCGGTAAGCAGACAGGACAGGCAGTCCATGCCCGCATTGATCAGGAACAGTATGTCACCGTATACATCGGTCGTCATCCGCATCACCTCCTGCGACTATCAGTATACACCGCACGGACTGCGACCCGTGTCGCTCCCGGACGGACGAAAGTGCAGAATCCGGCGACAGGATGCTTGCCTTCTTTCCGAAAATTCATAAATACCGCTTGAAATCGGCGCCGATACCCTGTATAATAAAGGGCAACTTTGAGGAAACACGGCTTTGCCCGGCGGAATATCCGTGATGCTGTATCCTATACGGAACCGTCCGGAAATATGACTGCCCGGGCAGAATCCGAACAGAAGAGCAGGGAGGCAGAAACTATGCGCAAAAAGATCCGGCACATCACCGCCTGTCTTGCCGCAGGCGTTCTCGTCGCTGCGGCACCATTGTCAGGCGGCTGTTCGCAGGGTACACCGCCCGCCGCAGAGAGCACCGCGCCCGCCGCGGCGGAAACGGTTCCGGCAGAACAGGCAGGACTTCTTCTGCGTGCCGGACTGAACCGCGCCAATTACGCCGGGAATGCGGATGTGGAGGCATGGATCGCGCGCTGTGCGGAAGATGACACGGGTGCGTTTGATGCCTTCGTCCTGTACTCCGCGTATGAGGACGGAGAAAGCACGACGCATCGCTACCTGATCCTGCGGACGGAGGCTTCCGCCGGCATCGTGCCGACAGGCAGAGTGTTGCGCCGGACAGAGAATGGCGTGGCAGACTGCGAACTGGAAATTACGTATGCATACAGCGCCTCGGAGGCTTCTGCCGGGGGTGAGCTCCTCCTTGTGACAGTCACACTGCCTGCGGGCGATCTGCCGGCGCTGACGTTGCTTTCCGGGGAGGAGGCGCTGTCCTATCGCCTGACGCGAACTGGTGCGCCGCTGGATCCTGTCCTGTGATGCCAATGCTGTGCAAGACGAGAGAGAAAAGAAAGGAAGATGCTGTATGAACACCGAGACCAAGCAGGAAAGGCTGTGCCTGATTCTTGCCGCCGCCGGAGCCGCGCTGGCGCTTTTGTTTGCGGGCTTGTGGCTGTTTTCGCGGCATGATCAGTCGGATGCCGCCCGCACCGCGCAGGCGGAGGCGGCTGTCTGTCGGGACGCATGGAAGACCTTCGGCGAGACCGGAAAGGACAGCGATGCGTTGCCCGCACTCGCATCGCTGTACGCCTTTGCGCGGGATATGGAGCCGCTGATGGACGGCACCTCGCGGGCGGAATACCCGTCCTACTGCATGGCTGTCTTCCGCCTTCTGACAGAAAAGCCTGAGCTGCGCGCGGCATACGCCTCCGCTCTCGAAAAGCAATTCGATATGCTGGCAAAGGATATTTACCGTGTCAACGCTTATGCTGAGCTGAAAAAGCTGATCCCGGCGCTGGAGAGCGGCATCCTGCCGGAAACCGGAACCGAACCCGTTTCCGAGACCGAAGGCGTGCTGACTGCGGTCAACCGGAGGGGAGACTGCACCTATGCATAACTATGTGATCGGATTGGACGGCGGCGGCACCAAGACAGACGGGGTGCTGGTCGGACAGGACGGGCGGGTACTGGCACGCCGGTGCGTCGGTGCATCCAACCCCAATGACGTGGGAGAGGAAGCATCCGCCGCTGTTGTCCGTGCGTTGGCGGAGGTGCTTGCCACCGAGGCGGGTGTGCCGCTGGCAGACTGCTTCGTATTCGGCGGCATATCCGGCGCGCTCAACCATCGGGAGGGACTGACTGCCCGTCTGCGCTCGACCGTTCCGGCGCCGGGCGGAGTGGAGATTGATTCCGATATGGTGAATCTGCTTTCCGCCGAGCTTCCCGACCGGGACGGAGCCTGCATTATCTGCGGCACGGGGAGCGCCTGCTTTGTGCGCCGCGGGCAGGAGGTGTTCCGCATCGGCGGCTGGGGCTACCTGCTGGACAGCGCCGGGAGCGGCTATGATATCGGCAGACAGGCATTGGAGGCGGCGCTCCGCGCACAGGATGGGCGCGGTTGCCCGACGGCTCTCTCGGCGAAACTTGCCGATGCACTGGGCGCGCCGGTGCAGGATTCCCTGACGCGCCTGTATGCTGAGGGAAAAACGCTGATCGCCTCGTTGTCCCCTGCGGTATTTGCGGCGGCACGTGAAGGCGATGCGGTCGCACGCGCCATACTGGATCGGAACGCGGCGGCGCTCGCTGAATTGCTGTGCGCCGCATGGCACCGGCTGTGTGAGGGGATGCCGGAGGACACCCGCCCGACCGGAATGCCCGTATTTCTGGACGGCGGTATCTGCCGTCACAATCATCCCGCGTGGCGCGATGCCATCGCCAGCCATATACCGCCGGATGTACCGGCAGCCCTGTCGCTGGCAAGCCGTCCGGTCATCTGGGGGGCAGCGGCAGAGGCAATGCGCCGCGACGGCTGGACGCCGGATACAATCCGACACGCAGGATCCGTTTTCCTGGCAGACCCCCATATTTCCGGATGAAAGGCTGACAACAATTATGAACGAGATTGATACTTCCGTGCAGAGCAGGCTGACACGCCTGTCCGTGCGCCGCACCCTGCTGTTTGTACTTCTGACGCAGGTGCTCTATACCGTCCTGTACGCCTTCGTGCTCAATCCCCTGTATACGCATTTTGCATCGGATGTCCTGTATAAGGACGCGTGGTGGCTGGATCTGATCGGTGTTGCCATTGATGCGACTGACGTCATTCTGTTCATCCTTGTGTACCCCGCCTCGCTGTATGCACTCTGGCGCGGGGGCTGGAGGCAGGGATACCGGGTGCCCGTGCTGTTCAGCGTCCTGACGCTGTTCAAATTCGCGGTAAACTACGCAGTGGGTGTTTTCATCGAGTACGGCGGCGTGCCGTCCGGCGATTTCCTTGCGGACGATCTGCCGCTCGTGATCCCGCTGGCACTTCTGGAACTGCTCCAGTATGGCATTGTGCTGGGATTGGCAACTCTGTGGTACCACGTATACCGGGTGCGGCAGGCGGATGCCGCCGCCTTGGCGGCACTCCGGCAGAAGCCGTATGAATCACCGGCTGTCCTTCCGCTGACACGCCTGTTTGACATGGGAAACCCCATGCAGCGTGCCCTGTTCGACGCGGGACTTACCGTGGCGATCCTCGGCATTCTGCGCCATGTAATCTATCAGCTTACGCTGTTTGCGGCAAACGGACGCATGGACGCACCGTTACAGATTGCCGTTGACCTCGTGGGGGATCTGCTGGTGGGTGCGGCACTGTACCTCGTCGGGATCCTGCTGGTCAACCGCTTTGCCCGGCGGGACAGCCGCGTCTGAACTGCCCCGTCCGAAGTAGTTCAGCAGTCCCCGCGCCTCCTCCCGGCTGACGACCCGCAGCAAGAACAGCAGTCCGACGTACAGCGCGCCGGAGGCGCACAGATGCAGGATCATGCCCGGTACGCCCGGTACCGTTGCCGCCGTGCCGAAGAACAGCTTTGCCGTCCAGGTCGCGGCAACCACGCAGAGCAGGGGACCTGCCGCCATGTGCCATAGGCGCACGCGCATCCGGCTGATGCGGAGCATCCGGCACAGGGACAGGGTGGTGTTCAGCGTTTCGGTGACGTAGACCGAAATGATATAGCCGTTGAGTCCCATGCGGGGCAGCAGGAACCAGACCAGAATGACCGACGTCAGCGCGTCAATGATGTTGACGGTCATGGAGTAAACCTGCTGCCCCATTCCTTTCAGCACGCCGTCGACAGAACTGTCCACATACATGATGGGGATAAGCGGCGCGAGGATGCGGATGTATGCCCCCGCCTCGCGGGAACTGCAGACCAGCTGTCCGATCTCGGCGGAAAAACAGCACATCAGTCCCGCTGCCCCGAAGGAGAACAGCAGAGCCACGCTGACAACGCGCCCGGACACGTGTGCGACCCGCCGGTGGTGACCGCGCGCATTTGCTTCGGCGATCTCCGGCACGAGAAGTCCGGAGAAGGAGGATACGAATACGGACGGGAACAGCACAACAGGCAGAACCACCCCGTGTATGACGCCGTAGGATGCCAGTGCCGCGCTCCAGGATGCGCCGACTGCCCGCAGTCCGCGCGGAATCAGCGCGTGCTGGAGCGTCAGCAATCCCGACCGCAGGCAGGCGGCGACCGTGACCGGCACCGTGATGTGAAGCAGGCGGCTGAGAAGGTGCGTCTTGCCTGTCGGGAGACGCTCATTCCGGACACGCCCGCCGTGCCGTCGTTGTTCAAACAGGCAGGCAAGTGCCGAAAGCACAAGTCCCGCCGTCTCGGCAAGACTGCTCCCGACGACCAGAGCCAGGCAGGCATAGGAGGCGCCCCGCGGCAGCCAAGCGCCCAGCAGCGCGGCACACAGACTCAACCGCAGTACCTGCGAGACGACGCCGGTGAGACTGGGCAGTGCGACCCGCCGCATGCCCGTAAAGTAGCCGGAGAGACAACCGGACAGCGACACCACCGGCAGACTGAGTGCCAGCACGCGCAGGGAAGGAATCGTTCGCAGATCCCCCAGCCAGACGCGCCCGATATAGGGGGCGGCGGGGAACAGCATGACGCCGGCACCCACCCCACACAGCAGGGCATACCCCAGTGAGACGCGCAGGACGTGGGAGATTGCCGCCTGCCGGGCAGGATCCGGCGCGTCCCGCTCCGGAAAACGCCCCATGGTTTCGGCGATCAGCCGGGTACACCCAAGGTGCGCCCCGCCGCCTCCCAGCGTGGTGAAGAAGCCGTACACGCCCAGGATGAGCGAGTACAGCCCCATGACTTCTCCTCCCGCCCGTCCGGCGAGATAAACATTGAAGGAAACGCCCACCGTGCGCAGGAACAGATTGAGCGCAATGAGCCAGAGCGCATTCCGCGCAAAGCGTTGCGCCGAGGTGGGGGGATCCCCGACTGTCCGCTTGCGTGACAGTTTGTCCGCCATATCGCCAGCTCCCGTTACCGTTCAGTTTTGCCTTCGCATCCGCCGATGCCGCAGGCATACCCCAGCCTATGCGCCTGCCAGCAGTAATATCACCCGCCGCCCGGCGTAAGAGCACGCAGTCTGCTGTAGGAAAGGAAACCGATCATCATGAAGCACCATGTTCTTTGCGGCGTCGATCGCGCAGACGCACTGTCCGACTATGTCAGCGGCAAAAAGATTGCCCTGCTGACCGCCGCCTCCGGCGTTAACCGGTACGGCGTTCCGACCTATGATGTCATCAGAGCGGCAGGCGGCGACCTGCGCATTCTGTTCTCTCCGGAGCACGGGCTTTACTCCGCACTGCAGGACGGAAAATTCGGGGACGAGGACGGCTCCCTGCATCCGGGGACGGGAGCAAGACTGTACAGCCTTGGCGCAAAGGGGCATCCGGCGCTGGCGGAGCTTGTCGGCGGAGTGGATCTCGCGGTCTACGATATCCAGGATGTCGGCGCCCGGTTTTACACCTATCTCTGCAATCTGACTCAACTAATGCGTGCCTGCCGCGCGGCAGGGAAACCCCTTTTGGTGCTGGATCGTCCAAACCCGATCGGGGGCAGGACGGAGGGACTTCTGCTGGATGAGAGCCGGTTTTCCTCTTTTGTAGGCGAGTACGCGATTCCTACCCGCTATGGTCTGACGGTGGGGGAGTATGCCGCCTTTGCGAACGCCGAGAAGCACATCGGCTGTGAACTGCATATCCTGACCTGCGAGGGCTGGGCACGGGATATGTATGGGGATGAGACAGACCTGCTTTGGGTGAACCCGTCCCCCAACATTCCTGCCGTTTCCACTTGCTTCAACTATATCGGGAGCTGTCTTTACGAGGCGACCAACCTTTCGGAGGGGCGTGGCACCACGCGGCCGTTTGATTGGATCGGGGCGCCGTTCGTGGATGAGGAGAAGCTGTGGCGGCGCATGACGCGGCTGGGACTGCCCGGTGTGATCTTCCGCCCGCTGTGCTTTACTCCCCTGTACAACAAGTTTGCCGGGGAAGTCTGCCGTGGATTGGAGCTGCACGTCACCGACCGGGACACTTACCGCCCGTTTTGCACGGTGCTGTATATGCTCCGGTATCTTAAGGAAAACTCTGCCGTGACGGTTCGCCGGGATGGCATGGCGTTGCGCGTCGGGCAGGATCTGCTGACGGATGACTACGATCCGGAGGATATCCTGCGGCGCGAGGCGCAGGACACGGGAATCTTCGGTGAAATTGTAGGAAAATACCGGATGTACCCCGAAACGGTTTCGGCAAATAAGAAAATTTTGCCGGGGACACAGAAACTACTTGACAAGCGCCTATAGTTGTTATATCATATAGTGCGTTTCCGCGCATCGGCGCGGAGAGAATCCGGAGATGCGAAGGGGGGGATAAGAGTGAGCGTGTATGCGTGTGAGTTGTGCGGCTATGAGTACCGCCCGGAGGTCGGTGACCCCGAGCATGGTGTGCCGGAGGGAACGGATTTTGAGGATCTTCCCGCCGATTGGGTCTGCCCGTTGTGCGGCGCGTCGAAGGATGACTTCGAGCAGGTAGCTGCGGATGAGAGCAATACCGAGAACGGTGAACTCTGATACTCCGACAATAACAGGGGGTGTTAAAAAACTCAGTTTGGGTTTTTTGACACCCCCTTTTTCCGGCAACTGCACGCAAAAGAAGTGATCGCCATTGCCGGAAAAAGAGTCGAAAACCCTTGATTCTTTGGAATAATCGTGCTATAATACAGGAAAAGTTCGCAGTCATGTACAGGAGGCAAAGACATGAGACACTACCTGCTCCCCGAAGGTGGGAACTTCTACAAGGCAAACCTGCATACACACAGCATCTACTCGGACGGCGCCCGCACGGTGGAGGAGATCAAGCGCGACTACATGGCGCACGGCTACTCGGTCGTCGCGTTTACCGACCATGATATCATGCTGGATCACTCGGATCTTAACGAACCGGAAAAATTCCTCGCACTGACCTCCTATGAGGTCGAGACAAATCCCGAGCCGGACGGCAAGCCGTGGAATACCATGCCGACCTATCACCTGAATTTTTACGCCAGCCGCCCGGATGAGACCTTCTATCCCTGCGGCAATCCTGCGTATACCTTCGGCAACGCGCCGAAGTATGTGCAGGACTACTATCGGGGCGACTACGTGCGCCGTTACTCGGTGGAGGGGCAGAATGAAATGATCCGGGAAGCGCTGGATCACGGCTTTCTGGTCAGCTATAATCATCCCGCATGGTCGCTCCAGCACTACCCGGATTACGCCGGACTGGAGGGCGTGACCGCTGTTGAAGTGTACAATACCGGGAGTATTCTGGAAGGCTACTTGCTGGACGGCGATGAGCAGGTGCTGGATGATTTTCTGTACCTCGGAAAACGTGCCTATCCCGTCGCGGGCGACGACTCGCACAGCATTGCCGACTGCTGCGGCGGTTGGGTGCAGTTTCGGGCACCCGCACTGACCTACGGTGATATCATGCACGCATTTGCCGTCGGGGACTTTTATGCCTCGTGGGGACCTGAAATTTCGGCGCTGTACATCGAGGACGGCATTCTGCACGTAGACTGCACGGATACCGTAGCGGTGTGCCTGCGCACCGATATCCGCCTCTCCGGCAACACGACGGCACCTGCCGGTGAGATGCTGTCCCATTGCACCTTTGACCTGCGCGGCTGGCTGGAGCAGTCGCGGACGTTAGGCTGTGAGGAGCGTGCCTTTTTCCGCCTGACGCTGGTCGGACCGACGGGCGCCAAGGCACTGACGCGCGGTTACTTTGCCGATGAACTGTCCGGCATGACATTCTGAAACAGGAACCATGAGCCGCAGCAGTCAGAAGAAGGTACATAACGACCGCCGCGCCGAACGGCGGCAGGCGAAGCATCCGAAAAGTGTTGTCCGCGTTCGTCTTGTGGACGGGACATACGTGTTCTTTACCGCACTTATCCTGCTGGTTGCGCTGGCAGGTATGGTCGTCATGCAGCGGCTGGGTTGGTTTGAGACGATCCCGGGCGCGGTTTTGTCGGTCGTAGCGGGCGGCGTGGTGGCACTGTGCGGATTTGATCTTGCCATGCTGCTGACCAGCTGCATCACGGTCGCGGACGGGCAGGTCAATGCAGGCAAAAACGAGGCAGGCGAGCTGATGGTCTTTCATACCGGGAACATCCTGCGCGTGGAACTGCGCGACAGGGCAGGGAACCCGGTGGAGGAGAACCGCCGCCGATACAGTCGTGTCGCCGTGACATTCGTTATGGTGAGCGGACGGATCAACCAGCGCCCCTTCGGGCATATCCGGCAGCGTCAGCTTGAGAATATCCGGCGTGCTGTCGGGGCAAAATGATAATATACAGGCAGGCAGAAGAAGGTCACTATGCAAACTTCCATCGTAATCAAGGGCGCGCGCGTCCATAACCTGAAGAACATCGACATCACGATCCCCCGTGACAGGCTGGTCGTCATGACCGGGCTGTCCGGCTCCGGCAAGTCCTCACTGGCGTTTGATACCATCTATGCCGAGGGACACCGGCGGTTTGTGGAGTCGCTGTCCTCCTACGCCCGGATGTTCCTCGGACAGATGGACAAGCCGGACGTGGACATGATCGAGGGACTGTCTCCCGCCATTTCCATTGACCAGAAAACGACCTCCCGCAATCCGCGCTCGACCGTCGGAACTGTCACCGAGATATACGACTACCTGCGCCTTCTGTATGCGCGGGTGGGCATCCCCCACTGCCCGATCTGCGGCAGGGAAATACGCCAGCAGAGCGTGGATCAGATCATTGACAAGATTCTCACGTTGCCGGAGGGAACCCGTTTCCTGGTGCTGTCCCCCGTGGTGCGTGCCCAGAAGGGTATGCACGAAAAGGTTTTGGCGGACGCAAAGAAAAAGGGGTATGTCCGCGTGCGCATAGACGGGGCGCTGTATGACCTGTCCGAGCAAATTGTGCTGGATAAGAACAGGAAGCACGATGTGGAGATCGTTGTGGACAGGCTGGTCATGCGGGACGGAATCCGCTCCCGTCTGTCCGATTCGGTGGAGGCGGCGCTGGCGGCAGCTGAGGGGCGCCTGCTCATCGTGACGGTACCCCGCGACGGGGAGAAGGAACAGGAGATGTCCTTTTCTCAACGTTACGCCTGCGAGGAGCACGGTGTGTCCTTCGGCGAGTTGGAGCCGCGTATGTTCTCCTTCAATAATCCGGCTGGCGCCTGCCCCAAGTGTGCCGGTCTCGGCGATATGCAGCGTGTGGCGGTCAGACGGTTGATCCCGCACCCGGAGCTGTCGTTGAGGCAGGGTGCCATTCAGGTCAACGGCTTCAAAACGCTGGACGCGGAAAGCTGGAGCGGACCGCTGTTTGAAGCGGTCGGGAAGCGGTTTGGCTTCACGATGGATCAGCCGGTCAACACCTTCACGCCGGAAGCACTGAACGTGCTGTATTACGGCTCCGGGGACGAGACTTACGACGTTGTCCGCTACTTTGGCAAGGAGCCGCACAGGCAGAAGGCAAGGTTTGACGGCGTGGTCGGCATCATCGAACAGCGTATGGCGCAGGGCATGAGCAACGACTACTACGAACAGTTCGTGGAGGAGGCATCCTGCCCGGATTGCCACGGAAAGCGCCTCAGCCCCGCATCGCTGTCGGTTACGGTCGGCGGCATGAACATCTATGACTTCTGCTGCCTCTCGGTTCGCGAGGCGTTGGATTTTATCAACGGGCTTGGGGAGCAGCTGGTCGGCGGCGAGGCTGTCATCGCACGGGATATCATCAAGGAGATACGCTCCCGGCTGAGCTTTTTGGTCAGCGTGGGACTGGATTACCTGACGCTGACGCGCAAGGCAGGCACGCTGTCCGGCGGTGAGGCACAGCGTATCCGGCTGGCAACGCAGATCGGTTCGTCGCTGGTGGGCGTGCTGTATATTCTGGACGAGCCGTCTATCGGACTGCATCAGCGTGACAACGGCAAACTGATTGCCACACTCAAGAAACTTCGCGACCTTGGAAATACCGTCATCGTGGTGGAGCATGACGAGGAGACCATGCTGGAGGCGGACTACATCGTGGACGTCGGTCCCGGTGCCGGCATTCACGGTGGGCAGATCGTTGCCGCAGGAACGCCCGCCGAGGTGATGGCAAACCCGGACTCGGTCACCGGCGCGTACCTGTCCGGGCGTAAGTGCATTGCGGTTCCGGCACAGCGCCGCCCCGGAAACGGACATTTCCTGGAGGTGTTCGGCGCGGCGGAGCACAATCTGAAAAAGGTGGATGTGCGTGTGCCGCTCGGATGCTTTGTTTGCGTAACCGGCGTGTCCGGTTCGGGTAAATCCTCGCTGGTCAACGGTATCATATACCCGGTCTTGGCCTCGCGGCTCAATCGAGCCACGACCTATCCGGGAGAGTATGAGCGCATCGAGGGGTTGGAGCATCTGGACAAGGTTATTGCGATCGATCAGAGTCCCATCGGACGGATGCCCAGCTCAAACCCTGCGACCTATACCTCCCTGTTCAACGATATCCGTGACCTGTTTGCCAAAACGCCGGACGCCAAGGCGCGCGGCTACCTGCCGGGGCGTTTCTCCTTCAATGTAAAGGGCGGACGGTGCGAGGCGTGCGAGGGGGACGGTGTGCGCAAGATCGAGATGCATTTCCTGCCCGATGTGTACGTGACCTGCGATGTGTGCCACGGAAAGCGGTACAACCGCGATACGCTGGAATGCAGGTACAAGGGCAAGAGCATTGCCGATGTGCTGGACATGACGGTCGAGGAGGGGCTTGCTTTCTTCGACGGGCTGCCGCGCATCACGCGCAAACTGCAGACACTGTACGATGTGGGACTCGGCTATATCAAGATCGGACAGCCTGCCACCACGCTGTCGGGCGGTGAAGCGCAGCGAGTCAAACTGGCAACCGAACTGGCAAAGCGCGGTACTGGCAAAACCTTCTATATTCTGGACGAGCCGACAACGGGATTGCACAGCGATGATGTGTCGCGCCTGTTGGACATCCTGCAGCGGATCTGCGATGCAGGCAACACGGTGCTGGTCATCGAGCATAATCTGGATGTTATCAAATCCGCTGACTATATCATTGATCTGGGACCGGAAGGCGGTCAGGGAGGCGGAACCGTCATTGCAACCGGAACGCCGGAACAGGTGGCAGAGTGTACCGAAAGCTACACGGGAGATTTTCTCCGGAAGATACTGAAGAAGTAAAAGCGGCATTGCCGAAAAGGGAAATCAGGGAGTGCCGGAGGCGGTCAGCCTCCGGCACTCCCTGATTCCGGAACCCTTTCCGTTGTGCTATGCTCTTGCCTCGGACTCCACATCCGACTGGATATCCGCCCGCCCGACGTGCGAGAGCAGGATACGCGCAGGAGTCCCGTCCGGTGCGGGAATCAGCGTGTTGCCCCGGAAACACAAATCGGCAATATTGTCGAAGATTGCTGCGGGGGCGCCACCGCTTGCCATGCGGAAGCTGTTGTCCAGCACCCGGATGCGTCGGTGGAAATAACGCCCGGCTTCCACGGCTTCGCGCGGAGCACACTCAATGACAGCGTTCCCCCAGCCGCCGTGACGGCAGGTGTCGAACATACAGTTGCGGATGGTGACATCCTGCGTGCCGCCGGACTCAAACCAGTATTCGCCGTTTGCCTCAAACAGGATGGCGGCACCGCTGGTGTGGAAGTCGCAGTCCTCAATGACTGTACGCCCGCGCGATGCGATCAGCATGCCGCGCGCCCGGTTACACCGCACGATATTGTGCCGGAAGGTCAGCGCGACGTTGTGGGAGATGTTCTCCACTACCTGTCCGGGGCGGATTTCGGGCGCCGGTATGCGTGCGGCGCTGTCCGCAACTTCGGGCGGAAGCGGCTCAAGACTCAAACGAATGATCTCGGAATTTATATACTCCACATCGCGGATAATCCGCTCGGAGAAGGGAATCAGGCTTTTGGGGTTCAGTAGCTGGATCCGGTCGCCGGCGCGGAATATGCGGATGCCGCTTGCCTCCTGATGCATTTCGCGTACAAGGAGAGCGTCCCGCTCCACATCCACAATGCGGGTGTACATTCCGTGAATGTTCAGCGCATCGTCCAGCTGTCCCTCGAAGATGCAGTTTTCGACCGTGACCGAGCCGTCGCAGTCCACAAAGTGCGTCGCGTCGGCTACGGCGGAGAACGCGAACCCAGCCGGTCGGCGGGTGTGGAAACCGTCCAGGCGGATGTCGCGGCTGGTCTGCGCAATAAAGCCCATGCCGTGACAGGACAGAACCGTTGCGTTATGGCAGGTTACGTCCGCGGAATCACAGCAGAAGATGCCCGCACCCATCCGGCGCGCGGCAGACAGAACCAGAATGTTGCCGACAGGCGGATAGCGGTGAACGCCGTGAATGCGCAGCTTCCCGTCCGGCAGGTATTCACAGGTCATGTCCCGGAGCAAGCCGCCCAGATTATGGTCGGCGGAACCGGGCTGGTATTCGCCGGTGTCTCCCCGAAGCTCCACGTCCAGCTCTATGCTGTAATTGCAGGTGCGGCGCGGCTTGGGGCAGACCAGTTCCCCGTGCCGCACGACGAATTGCTCGCCGCCCTGCATAACCTCGGCATCCACGAAACCGTCGCCGTGCGCGACAATGCGTACCTGCATGACCATGGTGCGCGGATTTTCCAGAGTGAAGTTCCGCAGTGTGATGTGCTCGGAGCCGAGAATGGCGATGTGCGTCGCCTCGCCGGGCAGGCAGAGCGTGGAACCGGCGAAGTCGATTTCAAAATTCTTCATGCCCTCGATCAGAACCGCAATGCGGTGCGGACCGTTGAAGCCGTGATTGGAGATACACAGGTCACGCTCCGCGCAAAAGGCAGGGTCAAGCGCATAAACCGCGGGGGTATCGAACACCAACTTGCCGGCATGGCACGACCGGCAGGCGGCAAGCGCCCGATACAGCCCCAGCGCGTGATTGTCGGGAACATCAAAATCCCGGAAATGCAATATCAGACCGTCCATACAGCGTCACGCCTTTCGTGTGCCGGGGATCACAGCCCCAGCAGGGATTCCAGATCGGCACGGGACCGGAAGCCGACCGCTTTTGCAGCAATTTCACCGTTGCGGAACAGGAATACGGTGGGAATGCTCTCGACACGGTATGCCGTTGCCAGCTCGGGCTGTTCGTCAACATTTACTTTCCCGACTTTCAGTACGCCTTCATGCGCCTCGGCAATTTCCGCAATGACGGGTGCCAGCATCCGGCACGGACCGCACCAGGTCGCCCAGAAGTCAACCAGCACGGGCAGATCTCCGCGCAGAACCTCCTCTTCAAAATTTTCTCTCGTCAGTGTGAGTTCATTCATGTTCATATTCTCCTTTTCTGCGAGAGCGATCCGCAACGGCGTAAAACCGCGGGATGCTGTCGCTTTTTTGTTGCTTCGGATGCGGTCTGGCATACCTGTCAGACCGACTTTATGCTAACACATTTTCCTGCATTTGTCAATAACAAACGGAGCCTTTTCGGGCGGCAACCTCAACTTTTTTCCTCTGAGAGCAGGGAAGCGCGGACCGCTGAGCGGGTATGGCTCGCCGGATGAGCCATCGCCCTGTGCGTATTCTTTGCCCGCTTCGGTGGCACTGCGCCATGATGGCGGCACATCGTTATTAAAGAAGTGAGAATTTTAGATAAAAAGACGAAAAAGACTTGCTTTTTTGATTCGGAAATGTTATAATGAGCGCGCAGGACTTACGCATGCGGTTCCCGGAAGCCGGACAGGCGGATACTTGCACACCTGCACCGAAAGGAGTCAATCAAGCAATGAGATGTTCCAACTTTTCACGGAAGGCGCTCACCGTTGTCCTCGCGGCGATGCTGACGCTCTCGGCACTCGGCACAGCCTCCTGCACGGACGGAATCGATTCGACAGGCTCCGCCACTGCCACGGCGGGGGAGACCGCATCGGATAGAAACGACACCGACGCGGAGACGGATACGGAGAACGTTACGCAGACCGAGTCGGCAGCCGAAACAGAAACAGACACAAAGGATGACGCAAAGGAGAAACCAATCATGTTCGATCAACTGACGCAACTGGACAAGGAGACCACCCCGTTCTGGAAGACCAATGTCATGTACAATGAAGCGGCGACCTTTATCGTGCGGGAGGACGGCAGCATCACGGCAAAGCTGTACTTTCAGCCGACCGCCATCCTGTCGGTCAAAAGCAATGACCTGAAGACGACCTTCACCGAGGGTGTGGACTATACGTGGGACAAGGAAAGCAATATCCTGACACTGCCGGCTGGTTCTTCCATCCCGTACTTCACGCAGAATGACATTCACGGAAAGGACGCGGATGGCAACTACATCCCGGATTTCGGCTCGTCCACTCCGTGGGATGAGCAGGGGCGCTCCCGGTTCGGGAATGCACTGTACTGCGTGGGGGAGTTCCTGTATGCAAAGCAGATCGCCGTTACGTATGAGTATGAATTCGGAAGCTGGGACGGCCCCGTGACCGAGATGCAGACCGATCGTCTGCCCAAGACCGCAGCCAAGATTGAGGCTCTGCGCCAGGCGGGTGACACCGATGCCGCGCTGAACGTCGTGTTTTTCGGTGACTCTATCTTTACGGGCTGTGATTCCTCCAAAATGTATAACCGGGAGCCGTTCCAGTGCAGTTTTCCGGATTACTTCAAGCAGGTCATTGAGGAGAAGTACGGTATCCGTGTCAAGCGCTACAACCCGTCCGTCGGGGGTATGGATTCCGCATGGGGCGTCCAGAACGTCAAAGAAGTTACGGACAAGTCGCCTGACCTTGTGTTCATCGGCTTCGGGATGAATGACGGCGGCAAGTCCGGAAGAACCGTAGCCAACAACATCAAGCGGATCATGAGCAAGGTAAAGGAGCAGTTTCCGGATTGCGAGTTCGTTGTGGTCGCGCCGATGGTTCCCAACGCCGAGGCTGGGTTCCTGTCAACGCAGGGTGAGTTCCCGAAGGCATTCGGTCAGCTGGCAGGTGAGGGCGTTGCCTTCGTGGATATGTTCAGCTTCCATTCAAAGCTGTTGGAACGGAAGGACTTTATCGCCATGTCCGGTAATAACATCAATCATCCCAACGACTGGCTCATACGCGTGTACACAATGAATCTGATGGCGGCGTTCCTGCCCTACGCCGCCGGGTAAGAAAGGCGGTACTGTGATAATGAAGCACACGAAGAAAGGAAAGCGAGCCCGACTGCTGTGCGCCGTGCTGGCGGCATTGCTGCTGCTTGCCGTTCCGGCTGTCGGCTGTACCGGCACCGGCGGCGGGGATGCCTCCGGAACGGAGACAGGCGATACAGATACCGGTGGCGGAACGCCGACCGGAACCGCAACGGAAAGCATTACCGTAACCGAAACCCAAACCGAAACCGCAACGGAGGATACAAGAATCGAGATGGACATTTACGGAAACGGATACAACACCAATATGCTGGTCGGCTTTGACGAGCAGGGGCATCTGGTGGATGCGGTAAGCGCCCCGCGCGAAAACAAGCAGGTCGGTATGTTTTACTTCATCTGGCTCGGTCAGCACGGTGCGCAGGAGATCTACGACATCAGCAAGATCCGCCCGGAGTATGGGGACGAGGTCACCTTTCACAAGGACGTTCCGGGCATCAGTCCCGCCAACAATTTCCACTGGTGGGGCGAGCCGCTGTACGGTTACTACAATAGTGGGGATCGCTGGGTTATCCGGCGGCATCTGGAGCTGCTGACCGATGCGGGCGTGGATTTTCTGGTGTTCGATACAACCAACGCTAATACCTATGATAACATAGCCAAGCGGATCATGAAGGTCATCGAGGAACTGCGCGCCGAGGGCTGGAACTGCCCGCAGGTCGCCTACTATACCCATAGCTATGCGATCCAGACCATGACCAATCTGTATAACAATATCTATAAAGCGGAGGTCTGCCCGAACGCATGGTACCGTGTGGACGGTAAGCCGCTGATCATCGGATATATGGATCCCGAGCTGGACAAGGCGGAGGCGGAGTCCCGCGGGGATACCTCCTACAATCCGTCGGCACCCTCGCAGGAAATGCAGGATTTCTTCTACTTCCGCGAGGCGCGCTGGCCGTACGAGCGGGCAAAGAGCAACAGCTGGCCCTATACCGACTGGAGCTGGCCGCAGAAGCTCAACGGTGATATGATCAGCGTGTCCATTGCCACACACCCCGGCGTTCCGTTCAGTTTCTCGTTGACGCATGAGGGGTGGATGAACTGGGGACGCGGCTATAACCCCCGCACCAAGGTCAATGTCCACGAGGACATCATGAAGGGAACCTTTTATGATTTCCAGTGGGACACCGTATACAAGCGTGACCCCAACTTCGTTTTTGTCACCGGTTGGAATGAGTGGGTGTCCATCAAGTCGGCATACGGCGGCGAGTATATGTACTGTGACAACGTGGATATGGAGTATTCCCGCGACGCGGAGCCGATGCTGGGCGGCTATGAGGATGCCTATTTCATCCAGACCATCCGGAATATCCGGCAGTATAAGTACCAGCCCATCACGGGCTATGTTGCCAAGACCGTCCGTAAGACGGTGGACATCGGCGGTGCGGCATCCCAGTGGGAGGATGTCAACGCTGTGTACAGGCGGGTAGGAACGGATGACGGAAGCCGCGATTCCGTGGGCGGCGCGACATCAGTCAGCTACAGGAACGATGCGGTACGCAACAACATTCTGGAGGTTCGCCTGACCAATGATGCGGAGAACCTGTACGTGATGATCCGCACAGAGAACGATATCGTGACGGCGGAGGATACCGGCTGGATGAACCTGTTCATCGGCTGCGGACGCCCCGCCACGGGCAAGGGCTGGGAAGGGTATGAGTATGCTGTCAACCGTTCCCGCACGGACGGACGGGCAACCGTGGAAGCCATGAATGCGGACGGTACCGGAACCCGTATCGGCGAGGTATCCTACACGGTTCAGAAAAATGTCATGCAGATCGCGATTCCCCGCGCTCTCATCGGTGCCGACGGCATGGGCGACATATACTTCAAGGTAGCCGACGGTGTGGAAAACCCTGCCGAGATCATGAGTTACTATGCCTCCGGGCGGTCATTGCCCATGGGGCGGCTGAGCTATCTGTACCAGTTCGGGCAGGACTGATGCCATTCCTAACATTACAAAAAAGGAGAAACAACCATGAAACGTTTGCTTTGTATCCTGACTCTGCTTTGCGTCCTCGCGGGACTGTGTGTTCTGCCGCTGTCTGCTGCCGAGGGCAATGTCACTGTGCGCTACGGCGCGGAGGATCTGTCCCTGACCCTGATCGACCCGTTGGACGATGCGGGTCTGACCTTTGACGGCAGCTTCGGCTTCGGCGTTGCGACCGTGCAGAACGGCGAGATGGCAATTACGGTAAATGGGCAGTATTTTGACTGCTACGCCATGACGACTGCGGCACTGCCGAATGCTTCCTTCACGGGCGCAAAGTATCTTGCGCTTTCGATCCGGAACGAGAGCGACGGTGACGTGTACTTCTGCCTGCAACCGGTTGTAACGGCAGGCGGAGCAAATATGTTCCTGTCCGGCGAGCTTGCCAAGAAGAATCCGGTCAGGCTGGTGGATACAAAGGGAAATGCGAAGGATGCCAAGTGGTCCGGCACAAGAGCCATCAACGGGCGGGATTGCTTTATCGTTCCCTATAAGTTCAGCGGCTATGTGCTGATTCCGCTGGGTATCATTGCGGACCTGAACGTTCTGTCCGTGCCGGTCGTTGCCGAGGACAGCGGCATTGTCGCCTACGGATTCCATATTTGCCCGGACGATGCAACGACGGTTCGCTTTGCCATCAGCGATGTGTACGTGAGCGGTGCGTTGCCGGAATACCGCGATCCTGCGGCAGAAACAACCGCCGCAACGGTATCACAGACCGAGACGACGACTGCTGAGCAGACAACAGCGGAGCAAACCTCCGCGCAGAATGCCACGACAACCGTCACGGAGCCGATTGAAACATCCACCGACGATCCTGTGACTGTTACGACGGCGGAGTCCGACAGCGCATCGAATCCGATTGCCGGGACAGATACGGGATGCTCGTCCATGATTGGACTGTCCGGTCTGCTCTTGCTGACCGCTGTCGGCGGCGCGGCATTCGTTGCGAAGAAAAGACGTTGATGTAAAAGAAAAAGTCCCGGAGTGCGCAAGTACTCCGGGATTTTTGATGAGAAATAATGTGGCAGGACGCCCGGTAAGTCGGGATGGCTCATTCGGCGACAACCGCCGCCTCGCTTTTTTCAGCCGCGCCGACGCTTTTCCGGGTGCTGACGCTGTATTCGGTCACACCCAGTACGGTCTCGCCGTCGATCTGCAGGGCGGTCGGGCGGTTGAAACGGACCGTCACCTCATGTCCGGGACGGATTGTGACCATTTCCCGGTGCCGGATATGCCCTCCCTTGAAGATGGACGGGAACACAATCAGCGTTTTGAGCTTGGACCTTCCGGTCATGACCATGGTAGACACGCTCCCCTCCGGGTCGAGACGATTCTGTCCGGGAGCGCACATCATACCGCCGCCATAAAAGCGTCCCTTCATGGTGGGAGCCAACCAGACCGCGCGGTAAGCTTTGGTGTCGCCGTCCACGCAGACATCTGCCAGCGTGCGGTGATAGCCAAACAGCAGACCCTTGATGGCAATGGCGGTATAATTGACGGGCTTGTCCGATTTCAGTCGCTGTTTGTCGCCGACCTCGCAACAATAGCCGTCAATGCCATAACCGATGCCGTTGAGAAAATAGCGTGTCATGCCATTGACCGTAACGGTCGGCAGGTTCTGAAGGTACGGATTGAGCAGGAAGGGCGGGTCATCCCGGGTGCGTTCTGCATCGCGCAGGAAGTCGTTGCCGCTCCCAGCCGCGAAGTAATAGATGTCCCGTGCGGGCGCCTCGCCGCCCATGTCGTTGATAAAGTGGTTCAGCGTGCCATCGCCCCCGGCAAGTACCACGGTCGTCTCGGCGGGAAGCGAGTCCAGGTACGCCCGGATATCGGCAATGGTTGTTACATCGATGTAGTCCAGTGATTTGCCACTCCAGATGCTGTCCAGGCGGCGCGCTTCGTTCAGTCCCCGTCCGTTTCCGGCTTTGGGGTTGTACAGTATACAGCAGGTTTCCATGGGTGCATATCCTCCGTTCGTTCCGCTGCTTTGTCCGCGGCGGCATTGGGGTCATTCCACAACTGATTATAACATAGTTTTTCAGGGTTGTCAAGGATTTTTCAGGGAGGATGCTTTGCCTGCCCCTCTGCCGCTTGACTTTCTGTCTGTGACGTGCTATAATGAATCCCGATACATATACTGACAGGAGAAACACCAATGCGATACCGCACCGTTTTATTTGATGCCGACAATACTCTTCTTGATTTCACCCGCGCGGAGCATGATGCCCTGTGCGACTGCCTGACTGCCCGCGGTCTGCCGCACGACGAGGAAGCCATAGCCCGCTATTCCGCCATAAACGATGGTTACTGGAAACGTCTGGAGCGCGGCGAAGTGACGCGTGCTGCCCTGCAGGTCGGACGCTTTGCGGATTTTATTGCCGAATACGGTTTCTCCTGCGATGCGGCAACACTGGCAAAGGAATATATGCTGGCACTGTCAACCAAGTCTTTCCTGGTAGAGGGCGCGGAGTCGCTCTGCCGTTCGCTGGTGCCGTCCTGCCGCCTGTACCTTATCACAAACGGCACTGATTGGATTCAACACGGACGCTTTGATCCCTGTCCGCTTGCACCGCTGTTTTCCGGTGTCTTTATTTCAGACAGCATGGGCTGTGAGAAACCGGAACGCGCCTACTTCGACATGGTAACAGCCGCGATTCCGGACTTTGATCCTGTCAGTACGTTGGTTGTCGGCGACTCGCTGTCCTCGGATATCCGGGGCGGTATCGGTGCCGGACTGGACACCTGCTGGTTCAATCCGCACGGCAAGGTCGCCCCGCCCGATATTGCGCCCCGCTTCGAATGCCGGACACTGGAAGAGGTCGGGCAGGTCATCCGGGGAGCATGACAGCCCGGCAAACGCCATGCAGTCTGCCATACCGCCCCTGATCCGTCAGAGAAAGGAGCCCCGCCATGATGCCTTCCTCCCGTCTCGCGCGTGCGCTGACCGCCGCAGGCATTCCGTTTGAAACGTCGGTATTGCTGCGCGACTGCACAACTTTCCGTATCGGCGGTCCGGCGGATTTGCTGTGCCGTCCGCATACGCAGGAGCAGTTGGTGCGCACGCTGGACATATGGAGAACCAATGATGGCGACTGCCCGCTGTTCATTTTGGGCAGAGGCAGTAATGTTCTGTTCCCCGACAATGGTTTCCCGGGACTGGTCATCTGCACGCGTGACCTGCAGGAAGTGTCCCTGTTCCACGCTCGGGAGGGGACGCCCTGCTTGCGTGCCGGGTGCGGCGCGTTGCTGGCGGCACTGTCCCGGCGTTGCGTTGCGGAAGCACCTGCCCTGTCCGGGCTGGAATTTGCCTGCGGCATTCCCGGCACACTGGGCGGTGCGGTGGTCATGAACGCGGGCGCGCACCAAAGCGAGATGGCGAACGTGGTGCGGGAATCCGTATGCATCGGGCGAACGGACGGGCGCATCCTCACGTTGACCAATGCGCAGCATGGTTTTTCCTATCGCCGGAGCGTGTATCAGCTGCACCCGGAATGGGTGCTTCTGAACGCCACGCTGGAGTTGTCCCCGTCGGATACTGTCACCGTACGCACCGCCATGGAGCGCAATCTGGCTTCCAGACGGAAAAATCAGCCGCTGGAATACCCAAGCGCGGGCAGTGTATTTCGTCGTCCTGCCCAACCGGACGTGTACGTCGGCAGGCTGGTGGAGGACTGCGGGCTGAAGGGCTTCCGCATCGGTGGCGCAGAGGTGTCGGAGAAGCATGCCGGGTTTATTGTCAACCGGGGGGATGCGACAGCCGGTGACGTGCGGCGATTGATTGCGCACGTGCAGGAAGCAGTGCTTCGCGCCTACGGGATTGAATTGAAGTGTGAGGTGTGCATTGTCCGGGAGGACGGACGCACGGAACGGGAGGAGTAGCACATGGATGCCTGTTTGCCTTTTGCCGGGACTGTGCGGCGGGAATTATGGGATATCCCGATAAAAACAGTCTGCTGTCGCCGTGCATTCCTGTATGGACTATTGCTCCGGGCGGAACCGGGGCAGGCGGACGGTTCGCTGACGCTGACTCTGCCGGTCAGCCGGGATGAAGCGCCTGCCGTGCGCGAGCGCGTAACAGCCCTGCTTCGCCGACAGCTGGGATGTGCAACGTCTGCGATTGACGAAACGCACGGGGCTCACCGTTACGTCCGGTTTGAATTTGCATCCGGGCAGGCGACTGCTGTTTTGGAGGCACTGCGGGCGACTGACAGGGAAAGCGCCACAGGGGGAGACATGGCTGTCGAGGAGGCGGTCGCCTTCGGCTGTTCTTCCTGCGCGGCACATTTTCTGCGCGGTGCTTTTCTTTGCGCGGGATCCGTGAGTGACCCGAGGCGTACGCATCATCTGGAATTCCGCCTGCCGGACGATGGACGGGCAGTCTGTCTGGCGGATCTTTGCGCCGCCTGCGGAATGGAGCCGGGCATCACGCACCGGGACGGACAGTGCGGAATCTTCTTCAAGCGGGTGGAAAGTATCTGCGATATGCTGACACAGCTTGGCTGTGTCCAGCAGGTGTTTGACATCCTGAATCAGCAGATGTACAATGAAAAACGCGCCGAGGAGGCGCGCGCGACCAACTGGGAGGCGGCAAACATCGGGCGTACTGTCCGGGCAGGGCAGCGCCAGCTGAACGCTATCCGGCGTCTGGCGGAGAGTCACAAGCTGGAGTCACTGCCGCCGGAATTGCAGGAAACCGCCCGTCTGCGGCTGGAACACGCGGAGGTTTCGTTGACCGAGCTTGCGGCACTTCACACCCCGCCCATCACAAAATCCGGACTGAATCACAGACTCCGGAAAATCACACAGGCGGGGGAGGAGCTGTAAACGCCTCAATTTCACAGCAGAGGAGCGGGGCCCGCCAAACC